>Ga0209535_1000264_pt1 | contig 35868 bp, 50 predicted proteins | sample LinPmetageLP28_FD_184041 | JGI IMG/M metagenome (GOLD analysis project Ga0209535, IMG submission 184041) | Marine viral communities from the Pacific Ocean - LP-28 (SPAdes) (version 2) | ecosystem: Environmental > Aquatic > Marine > Oceanic | place: Pacific Ocean | collected 2009-08-22
GTATCATATCTTGTCTCACTACTGATTGCTGAAGAGGTAATAGCCGACTGCAGCCATAGCAAGCAGAGTAGAACCACCAACGATCCAACCAAGTAGTTTAAAATCATTAATCATTTCTTTCCGTCGTTTTGACTTGGCTGCCAATCGTTTCTTTTCTGCGTCAGCATAATCTTTGATGCGTTTCTTTCGCTCGTCTTGTATCCCCTTGAAAGTGCCATGCCCAAACCTTTGATCTATAAGTACAGAAACTGTGTAGAGTTCTTCTTCAGCAAGTTTTGCATCTATGGTATCGGACGCAATTGAACTTATAGAAAAACTACCTGGTGCAGCTTTCTTTGTCTTTGCACTGTCGATCCTTGCCTTGCCATCCAATAGCTGATCGATACTTGATGCAATATCTCGCACACTATTCGCAGTACCAATGCCACTTTTAATAGCATCGACCGCACTCTTGAATGCACTCGCAGCCATGATTGCTTCACCAACCCCAAAACCAAGCATGGTTCCCCCTAGTCGTTTACTAATTTATTTGAAATAATACTCCAATGAGCATTGTGATGACGGCTCCCATTCCAATATAAAGAATGGCTTCCAATCTCTTTAAGCGAAAGAACAGCTCCTTAAACTGAATGTTTACCTCTGTCTCCAGTTTTGTAACACGTTGATCTAATGCTTTGGTCATTAGCTAGGCTTAGTAGGGAATGTAACAGAAGACATATCTAGCGACCCATCGGCTGATAGCTTTGGTGATGCACTTGCTGGCAAGTCACGCAATGATTGTCTATAGGTCTTCCAGTTATCGGCAAGAGTTACATCAGAGTTTGCCATCCAATCACACTCAGCTAATAGCCTATCTCGCTCAACTCTAAGCAATCGCATAGGCTCTGCATTTGTAAGCTCTGTCTTTTTGTCAGATACAGCTTTCCAAGTTGTGCCAAAGTCACTAGGCGTTGAGCTTTCAATCGCACTTCCATTGCTGTCTGCTCCAGTTACTTTACGAAACATAGCGTTGAACTCTGCTTCACTTGTAGGCTCACCCCTGAGTACCCACTCTTTGATACCTAATGCTGATATTGCTTGTGATATTGTTGTCATTGTTTTATCTCCTTTAAGGTAATAGTCGTTCCTTGCCTACAATCTTCACTAGACCTATCGCCTAAAAATAAAGTATTTGAAGTATTTGACCTTATTTGCAATTTGTATACTGTAGCTGAAGTTGTTCCTGGGCTGTCAAGAAACTCAATATGTAATTGGTGCAACTCATCTGCTGAACTATTATACAATGTCCTTGTTGATGATTGAGCTTTTGCACTCGTTGGCTGTCCGATATTTGTTGAACCTCTTACAATATTAAATGAAGCTATTCTTGAGCCTGTATTCATTCCATAGGCACCACTAACAGTAACAAGAACTTTGCTCGTTGAAAATTTTGGTGAAATAGTTAAGGTTACTCCAGTTACATCGACAAAGCTCGTTGACGCTGATTGAAAATGGTCATCAACTTTAGTAGTGCTTAGAACTTGCACCACATGACCAGCTGGCATAGCCACAGTTCCAGACGTTGTCTTACCCTGAATTGTATCGACTTTTAACGTAGACATAGTGACCTCATAATTTTGTTATCAATACTCATTGGGCTATCTCCTCTACTTTTATTGAACTGGTATAATTAGAGCCATCATTAATTCTAAATCCCCCACTATCTGAGCTAGTAAAATTTTGCATTTGTAGTTTTATTGTTTTTGCGTTTGTGTTTGAAGCACTTACAGTTACTAGTTTATGCAATCTTGCAAAAATAGCTATTGATGATGAACCACCAATCGCAATCATCATTTCCCTATTATCTCCTGATGCTGAAATATTAGAACCATCAACATTTATGTCCACAGAACCACCATTATCATCACTACTTCTAAAACTATAGGCATGAACACTATAGCTAATATGTAAAACACTTGATGCAAGTTTTGGTGTAAATGTAAATGAAGAACCACCAACATCAACGTAAGAAGTGCTTGTTGTATTTGTTAGTGTAGTGAAACTATGGAACTGTGTTTGAATAACATGACCTACACTTGCAAACGTGCCATCAGTACTAACAGTCGCAGAAGCAGTACCATTCGTATGCTTTATATTTTGTACTAGAAGATTGCTCATACTATCACCCAATTTCCACCAGAACTTATTGTGACTGTCACTCCTGATGCTACTGTGATTGTACCAGCTGACATGGCATTATTAGTGCCATCTATAGTCAAAGAATTAGTCACTGTTTGCTCATGCTGTCGAATAACTGGCTCATAGCTTGTATTCTCGCCTATCTTTCCTAAATCATATTCTGACATTATGTAATTTCCATTATGCTCATGGTAACGCTTAGCTTATCAGCGACGCTACAGTCAATTTCTATCTGGTCCGTCGTTTCTAAAACAACCTTACCACCTGCTAGTACGTTTGTGCTTTGCCCTGTGGCTATAGGAATATCTTTTGCTAAGAAAGTAGTTGTATTAGTAGCTGTTCGACCACCCCCTGACGTATCAGACACAAGTTTAACACTCGCTGTGACTTGTGCTGTGTGAATATTACACAACATCAATCCAATAACGACTGTGGTTGTACTTCCCGGGGTAGTATATAAGTCTTCTGGCGTACCAGCAGACGCTGGCATTACATCATGACTAACTAATTTAAAATTATTTGCCAAATTATTTCTCCTTTATCCCAAAGCTATAGCTAATGCAACCGAATTTGCTTCTGCCGTTGCTTCTGTTGTTGCACCAATATCACTCACTACTTCTGATGCACTTCTACCCTCAATCGATGTACCATTTACTCTTAGAAAATCATCGTCAGCAATCCCACTTGTTGCGACCAAAACATTGCCATTTGATATACCAGTTGATAGTGTTGCCGTTGTTGTAATGGCAGTACTATTTAATGTCATAGCATCAGCTTCTAATGTTCCGTCAATATCTACGTTTCCAGATATATCAAGACTAGCTGCTGCAATCTCACCACTAGCCGTTAATGAGGTTATATTAGGATTTGCACCCGACCCTGCTAAACTTGCCATATCAGCAATAACAGAACTTGTAGCAAGTAAGTTCATGTCTGCAACGATGTCACTTGTGGCAAGAGTATTGAGGTCACTAACGATATCTGATGTCGCTAGGGTATTGATGTCTGAAACGATATCGGATGTTGCTAGGGTATTAAGGTCACTAACAATATCACTTGTTGCTAGTGTATTCATATCTGAAATTACATCACTTGTTGCTAGTAATGCCATATCAGCTATTACATCAGCATTTCCTAATAAAGCCATATCAGCAACAACATCAGCAGTTCCTAACAAAGCCATGTCTGTAATCACGGCACTTGCAGCAAGGGCAGAAATATTTGAGTTTGCACTTGCTACCGTGTTGATATTTGTTTGTTCAGAACTTGTTGGCTTAACATCTATCCAAGCCGATCCGTTATAGACCTTCATGCCTGTACCATCGGTCTTAAAATATAAGTCACCAGCGTCTAAATTTGACGATGGATCAGAACTAGCTGCGCCATGATATTGACCTGTGAAGGTTGATAAAGATGTTGCTGCTGCGGTTGCGCTGCTTGCCGCTGCCGTTGCACTACTGGCTGCCGCTGTTTGTGCCGTGGTTGATGATGCAGCATCCACGATTAAAGACCATTTCGCGCTATCTGTATTGGTGGTCAGAGGTTGCGATCCAGAACTTGTGTGAGCCGTGATACATATAAAGATATTATTTGTGCTAGTATCTTTCACCAGGTCACGAACAACGTAACTGGTACTAGCTCCCCAATTGCCTTTGAGCGTTCCAATCTCTTGTGTAACCGCAAGCTCTCCAGACCCATTAAAAGACAATAACTTGTTTGCTCGATCTGTTGATGAGGTAGTAAACTCTGTTGAGGTCATCGTGTTAGTACGACTAATCTTTATAGATCTATTCAACTCTTCGTCGTGCTGTTGTATCATGCGCACCACTTTGTCGAAATTTGTTTCAAGCGTTTCAGCTGGGAACGGATCATTAGCAACTAGATTTAATGCCTGTGTGTTTGCTAGCTCCGATCTTATAACAACTGTTTCGCCGGACGCCGGTCTAAAATCACTTGATGAATAATGAGCATCACTTGTGGTTCCAGTATTGAATTTAAATAAAACTGTGCCGCCGCTCGATACTCCAGCACCAGTAACGACATAATGCGTATCTAATGTTTTAACTGTCTCCGACCCTGTTGATGACCGAATGATAACTGTCAGATCTGCATTTGCGAAAATTGGGAAATCATAGGCAAAAGAATGAGTCGATCCGTTTCCCGAATAGCTTTTCGAGATTGTAGTAGTGCTAATTGTCATGTATTTACCTCGTTAGATTATCAAATCTTGGTGCGCGTCGTGGCTCTGTTTTTCCCTGTTGCCACCAATAACTATTGCCATAGTTGGTTCTTTGCTGTTTCTCAAGACGACGCCATTTGCTTTTCATCTTTGGATCCGTCATGTCTGATAGCTGATCCCAAACCATCCGCTCCATTCCTAGTCGTGCATACCACATCGAAGAACCTGGCATATATCGCTTTATAAAATTAACTGTTTCTGCGGCTGCGTTAGTGTCCTCGCCTTGTGCCAGTTGAAACATATTTCCAATTGTTAGCTTTCGAACATCATCAAGAAATCCTACCGCTGGGCCAGCAACAGCAACGCCTAAACCCTGACCAAAGCGATTTACATCTGAAAACAGAAAGTCACCATATAATCCAAAACCACCAGATGCCATCAATGCTTGACCCCAAAACTTAGGATCGTCCATTGGTCTAGGATCCCGGCCTTTTGCAAGTTCTTTCATTTGCAAACCAAAGGCAGCTAATATTGTTCCTCCAATAATAAACTGTGATAAGTATCCAGCTTTACCATTATTCTTTAATTCTGTGACACCTCTAATAACGTGCGTATTCATTATGGTAACACCGAAATTTTTATACATCGCAAACGATCGTAGAATTTCACCGCCAACTGTTCCTGGCGCTGTACCAGCTAAAAGCGTTTGCCTGGATCTAAGCGATCCGGTAGGAACAGCAAATTCCGTTTCCGTATTAACCATCTCTAGGATCCGTGTACCAAGTCTTTCCGCATCCGCACCATCAATATCAGTTCGATCAATAAGGTTTTGTACGCTAAAAAATGATGCGCCACTTTCATCAAGCAAATCTGTCTGGCGAATTATCTCCCAATCTCTTGACGAAAACCCATATCTTTCAAACGCTCCTTTTAATCCTTCGTCTAATTGATCGAATGTCTTACCAACATTATCAGCAAGAGTTCCCATAAATTGCTGACCAAACGCCCATCGACCAGCTTGTGTCCAGGGCGAAAGTAAAGAGGCACGCATAACAAAGTCACTTATGCGCCGGGTAATCTCTGGCCCACTAATTTCTCCAATGTAGCGCATTTGCGCTGACGCAACACTAGTCCAACCATCAGAAATTAATCCTAGTCTTGTTGCTAATTTACCGCGTTCCTTTGCTCCAAGCGGTTCCATGAATTTTAAAACCTGGCCCAATGTTTTTACTTGAGGCAATCCATTGAATTTTCTCGCCAAAGCCTGGCTGTTTAAATCCGTTACTGCTGTAAAGAATGTCGTACCTAACTGAGCAGACGTTAGTATATTTCTTAGACCGGCAAAGGTATTCGCAAAAAAGCCGTTTATTGGCGAATTGAGAGTCCCCATATGTGCCCTGTATAATGTATCCATCTTGACGCCAGCTGCCCTGGCTTTATCTGCACCAACACCAGTTTTTGCTGCTTTTGCGTTTAAAGAGGCTTTCATCGCATTCATTGTTGTTACTGGATTAGGCCCAAGAACCTCCATCATCCCTATATCGCGTGACATACTAGAGATATGCGACATCATTGTGTCGAATACGTTTACGTTTCCAAATTCCTCCTGGTAGGCCATCCACGCATCAGCGTTTTTAAATTTAAGAAAACGATGATCAAGCCGCCGGTTAGCCATCGATCGGCCTTGCAGCACACCTCCAGATTTTAGTTTGTTATATCCCTCTTGCGTTATCGTATCGTACACATCGTTTAAGACTGCTTTCAATCGCACTTCATTAAAAGCCAATCCAGTTTGCTCATCGATCATGCCATCAACATCGAGTTTGCTAAAAATCTTAGCTACCCACTCTTCTTTTGGCGCTTTCCTAATTCGTAAATTGTCATGGACTTGAGGAAATCCATAGTTTCTTAGCTTTGCTATAGCGCCTCCGGCAGCATTAAAACGCTTTCTTAGCATCTCATGCGCTGCATACCAAGCTGACGACATCTCTCTTGCAGCGGTATCACCAGTATTTTCGCCAAACGCTTCTTTTATCATGTTCTTTTGTGTTGCTTTATTCTGCGTTTCACCAAACACATTTCTTTTAAAAGAGGCCAGGACTTCAGACATTCGACTATGAGCAAGGTTTCTAACAGCGTTTGCCCTACTTTCTACAGACGAAAACTTTTGATCACGAACATGGCCGAGCATATCAACAGCGGCAGCATTAGGATCCAGATTACCAAACACTGTTCTATGTGTGTCCAGGATCCCTTCGATCTCACGCCAGCTTTTTGCCTGGAGTAATTTCTTGCGTCTTGTTTCAAACTTTTGTCGGCGAATTGCATCTAACGTATCAGCGGCGGCCCTAGCTGCTGCCGGTGCGTTTGCCATATTCCCTCGATACTCACCTTCCAGCTGATCAAACATAGTGTTAATCTCATTGGCATCCTCTTCACGGATAAGACCTTCATTAACGCCATCATTAATACATTCTCTAAAACCGGTCATTTAAGACAAAACCCCATTCGCTCGATCATACTATTCTCATAGTCAATTTCTTCTTTAATCTGTCGCATTGTTTGATTGACAACTGTAACTTCACCAGTTGCTGCGTCTACCGACTGCCCTACTGGAATTTCAATATCTAATTCTGCTTCTGTGTTGACGTTTTGCGCTCCTTCACCTATACTTTTAGTAGGAGAACTACTAATGGCCAAATCATCCGTTTCGTTTTGTAATTGGGATTTCAGACCAGCGCTGCTGTCTGAGGATCCTCTTGAGGCTGTTGCCGTTGTTAAGCCTGGTGGATCTTGGGAGGAGGTCGATGCCCTTGACGTTTTCCACTCCGCTAGCCTTGTTGCTGACGAGGCCTCATTCAAATCAATGTTTGAGAGTACCTTTGGCCCACTATCAATACCAGCTAATTTTCCTTCTGAGGCTTGAATATCCTTTTTCAAAGCATCTCTATAAAGAACTTTTTGTTCCTCACTTAACCTTGATATTTCTGCTGGATCTTTTGATGATCGAGCCTTTGTATAAAGTTCTGTACCTTTTCCAAACTTTGCAGCTTTAACCTCCGGTGTCCACATTTGGATCTCTGCAATAATGCCGTTTGGTGTCCTAACCAACAATTTTCTGTCCGAGTAACCCTCCGGATAGACTTGCCAACCGGTATCGAGAACATCGGCAACCTTTGAAAATTCTTCCGATACCTTATTTGCTTGATCTAAACTCTTAACAATAAAACCACCTCTAGCAATATCCGTCATCTGCTGCGCTGTTTTGTATTTCTTACGGATCATCTTTTCATTAGCGGTTTTTCGCTTTTTCAGACCAGGATCGTCAAATTTTACTCCTAATTCTGCTTCTAATCTTTTTCCGGTTCCAGCTAACCACTCTTGGGAGGCTGGTGCTAGTTCATAAATATTGTCAACTGTTTCTATTGGCTGCGCTAATTTTAATTTAGTTTCGGCAACCTCTGGCTCTAACCCCTCTCGTAAAGGCGGAAACATATCCGTTTCCATCTGATTCATCTGTTTTTGCGATCCTAATCCAGCTGGATTGTCGAAATCCTCTAAACTTTTTTCAACTGATCTTGTCGGTATTTCGCCGTTTTGCGGCGGAGCATCGATAGTGAGTCCTGGATCATGTAAGATTTCCCCATTGAAATCGCCTCGATCAACTGCTCCTCTGACAGAGTCGACAAAGCTCTCTGTAGCCTTGTTGTACTGTCCGTCGCTTTGTTTTGCGATCCTTGCGGCAGCTGTGAGATCGTCGCTGAGTTGTCCTCGTCTGTTGGCGAGCGTTTGGATAAGCTGGATTGCTTGTCCGTCTTTTTGGATTTTTTGCTCATTTGCGCTCCTTGCTAGCTGGTTTCCCTCGCTCTCAAATTTCGTTTGGTTTTTTACTATAGTATTAAATGCCGATTTATCACGTTGCAAAACCTTAACAGCATTATCTAAAATTTTTGCTCTTTCAAAATAAAGCGACTCTTCTTCCAGGGCATTACCAAATAAACTCTCCTGGTTAACTTTTTCTGTGCCGCTATCCATTACTTGCCGGATAATAGACTCTGCCTGGAGATCATTTTCCGGCTTTGCCTTTGCTAAAACATTCATAGCTGCGCGCTGCATCGTCGCATCTTCTGGAATCATCCGACCAACTAATGCCGTTTGTTGTGGAGAAACTAATCCATTAACAAACAAACCATAAGCCTCATTGTCATTAATCTTAACAATACTTCTGGCTTGTTTTACTAAGGCTGATCTTGGCGGTAATGTTTTAAATTTTTGCGGATCGCCTCTAAGTATTTTGACAGCATCGAGAACAGTACCGGTTCCCTCCCCAATGTTTTTAACAGCTGCTCTCACCATTGCATTTTCGACAGAAATTCCGTCTTTTTCTCTCAACGTAATACCTAAAAGAAAAATATCTTGATTTGGATCTTTCTCTTTTATTCTTTTAGCTAGCGCTAATCTTTGGTGTCCATCAGCAATAAACAGTTTTCCATCTGCTCGTTCATGTACTAAAACAACTCCAGATTGTTCCTGGTTCCATTGCACTTCGCCTCGTAACTGCTCTGTTACACCAAACTCGTCGCTGCCCTCTTTAAACTGATAGCTCTGGGCATCCACGTTTAATTCTTCTATCTCATATCTTGCGTAAATATCATTAATAGTTGCTCTTGGTTTTACTTTAGGTTGCGCCTCTAGCTGCACCTCTAAATCTTTTTTCTGTTTGTTTAAGGATTGTAGAAGATCCGTTGCGTCATTTAGGTTTTTCTTTGATTCAAGGTTATCAATGATTTCGTAAGCGGTTGCAAAATCATCATTTGTAAGTTCTCTCTTTTCCCCTTCCTTCATTAATTCGTTCATTATACCACGTTCAGTTGACTCAAATTCCTCAGAAAATTCGTCCTTTGCCTTTGAAACCGCTGCAATATCTAAATTGATTTTATCTAAATCTGACCCCAACTGGCCAGGATTAGCTTGATTATTTATTTGTGCATTTGTTGGTGCGCTTATCGGTTCATCCGGCATATTTGGCGCTTGCCCATTGTTGATCGACTCTTCAGCAGCATCGACACGCTGAAAGTGCTCATCTGCATTTCTTATTGGAGGCGTACCAATTGTAGACTCAATTGTATCTAATAACGATTCAGCTGCTTGCGCATCATTTGAAACCCTCTGACCCAGCCTGGCTGACGCCGTTTTTATAGCGTTATAGCCTTTCTTTGCCTGGCCTACTGTGAGTTTAATTGCGTCACCACCAACCTTAAAGGACAAAGGAAACGCAGCACTAAGAGCACCGGCGGCTCCAACATTTACAGCAAAATCTTGAATGGTGTAAGGAAGATCTAATTCTTTATACCAATCCGCCACTTCTTTCTGTATAAAAATTTCCGTACCAGCGCCAATCATAGCCTCTCTGAGCATGATGCCACCAATTGTTCGTGTACCATTAACCAAAGCACCAAGGCCAGCTGTTGCCGCTATTACGTCTTGTTGAACCGGATCATCAAACGTGCCAACAACCTCACCAAAAAATCGTGCCGCTCCATTAACCCAGCTGCCAGATCTTTCTGCGACTTCCTCATGTTGTTCGCTTTCGTGTTTTGCAATTTGAATTGCATTGTTAATAATATAATCATGGTTTAACTTGGCCATATCTGGGCCAAATGTTTCTTCATTACTTTGCAAAAAATCGATAATGTTTGTGACCGCACCATTGTATTCTCGCCGTGTATCAGATGGCGCTAGATACGTTCCAAACACTCCTCGGCGTAATTTAAGCGCTGGGTTCTCAAATTTTGTATCGGACTTAGTATTTATTTCGTCGATAAATGGTTGCCAGGCATCTTGTAAACTGCGCGCCTTAGAACTTGTATTACTTAAATAAATAGGGCGTCTGCGACCAGCACCAAAGTTTTCACTGAATGTAGATTGGCTTGTGTCAACGCCATCATACATGTCTAGGTACGATTTATTAATCGTTTTTTGAAATATTGCACTCATAATTAATTCGTTATTCCGGAAAAGTCAGGCGGTATTACTGGCTTTGTCGGGTTGTTGCGTTGTTGAACTATCGCTGGAAAACTGTCGAGAAGTAAGTTTAAGTCAATAATGACCTTTTCTAAATATTCTGGGTTGCCCTCAGGATCTAGCTCAGGTGGATACGACACCACTTTGTTACGAGCCGTATCAAAGATAAAATAGTTTGTGCCTCCAATATACCTTAGAACATAGTCAGAATTGTTATTGATATCCATCAAAAGATCTCTGTCTATGGTACGGCCAGCCGGATCTCCACCAACATCCATTTCCATAAATCTAAGATGAAAGTTCGCTAAATTGTCTAGTACATTTTCAGCCATGATTGGTGTGAAATTCTGCGGTAAAATAACCGGCTCACCATTAACATCTTGTATTCCACCCTTGTCACCATCGCGGCCTAGCGCTGCCTGGTAAGACTCTATCCATCTTTCTTCGTCATACTCCACATATCCTTTACCCAAATAATGCGCTGTCGCTAACTCAACAGTAACTGCCTTATCTTCTGGGCGCATATTCATTAGAATATCTTTATTATCGGATCCTGTTGTTATGTTCTCTAAGGCGGTTTTTAAATTGGCAGAGGTTTCATTTATCGTTTCACCAGCATTAACTTTATCCATTCCAAAAAGAATTAGCTTTGCTGTCTCAAAATTTCCACCATTTACCAAGGATCCCAACGCTGATTGTGTTACAGCATTTTTTATTTCCATTTGCAAAAAAACATCTTTGGCATTTTTACCCCATGCCTGGACAAAATTTTGGAGATAAGCCAACCTAGTTTCCGGCGCTATCTCCTTTTTATTTAGATATTGTCCAAACTCCTTTACCTCATTTTTTGTTAAAAATTGCGTGGCTGGCAATCCATAATAATCCTGTACTGTTTCAGCTTGTACTTTTCTAAGTTCAACAAAACTTTGATTAAAGGTTCCATCTTCATTCACCAATTTAGCTGACTCAGGTGGTTCTGGTATTAGACCATTATCCGTTGCCCATTGAATGGCATCTTCTTTTAATGCGACTTCCATCTTATCACGCCGACTTTCCAGAAACTTCAGCGTTTTTTGTTCCGCCTCCGTATCCATCCCCTTGCCACCGAGCATTTTTCCATCTTTAAAATCTGAAATAATCGCGTCCATATTTGTAACTGAGGCTTTTTGAGAAATAATAGAAAATTCATTTATCAAATTTAGTTCGTCACGTTTGCTGATAACGTCAGCGCTTACATTTGGATTGTCGTTTATATGCTTATTAAACGCACCAAGTAGATCCGCTACCTTTGTTGCATCAGCCTTTTCTAATTCCATTTGAGAAAGCAGCGTATCGGCACTACTTTTTAGATATGTTGATGTTGCTTTTAGCTGGGATCCTCGCGCTCTTTCTTCAAATCCTGGGCCATATATTGTAGCAATATCACCGGATGTTGTATTGATTATTGAGGCGAGTTCATCATCATCAAACGCAATCAATCTCTCATAAAGGTTTTCCCCACCAACTAAAGGTGCTGGTAATGTCTGTGATCCAGATGGGCCTTCAAGCGTTTCACCATTGCGCCCATTTCTTAAAGCCTCTCTCATTGCCGTTAATGTTGTAATTTCTTTACCAGGCTGCTCAGAAATATATCTCGTTAAAGCTGCTCTTGCCGCATTAATCTCCATCGCTTTTATTGTCGCCTTAACCTTCTCTGGATTTGCTTTTGTTTGATTAATATATGTGCCAGTGAAAACATTGATGGGTCGTGTAATAGCATCTCGCGCTTTTTTATCTAAACGCCAATCACTCAACTCCGACTCGCCCTTAACCAGTTTCTTTGAATAGTTGCCCTGGCTAGCAATTTTTATTTGTCGATCAACTTCAGAGCGCAGCTGAAACCGATGCTTTAATTCATTCTGACCAAAACGTAAGTTAAATTGTTTCTGGCTAAAATCATCCTTTCCAACTTTGCCCAGCAATTCAGTTTTAATAGCGTCCGTGCCACTTTTCCATGTAGGATTTTCGCCATCAAGGATGGTATTGTAATTGCCAGACTTTTCAAGTTTTCGCGCCAATTCAAACATTGACTCGTCCATTGCCAGATCCGCTTCATTAAGCAGATTGTTTCGAACAACCTTAAATCGCTCTAAGCTAAATTTAGACACTTCATCAGCAAACGCCGAGAATGGTGCAGCCTTGGCTAATTCACTTTGCGCTGCGGCTTGTACGTTTTTTCTCGCTGTAATCGATCTTCCAGGCGCTTCCGACGTTGCTCTGGATTGCGCTGTATATAAAGGAATACGCATCTATCACCTATGAATAAAGAGTTCTGGCAGCCGTACCGACACTTTGAATTAAACTTTTTGTTCCTTGCGCCCTTAATGATGCCGCTGCACTACCGCCCTCCATACGCGCCAACTGAGCGTTTAATTTTGCATCCTCTTGAGCGTCGTCAATCTGCATATTCGTTACATCGTTATTAAACGTGTCCGTATCAAGTTCAAACTGCATTTCTCTGGCATTTGTGCGAAGAACATCTATTGGCGTTCCTTCTGATACATCAATCCCAGCGTAGGCATAATTGGCCTTAACTTCACCTTGAACAGCGGTAAATCCTTGTTTCTTTCGATCGTTTGAAACATTGTAATTTTCATTAACAAACCGGCGTTGCTTTTCCAAAAGATCAACATCGCGTTCTATAAGATCCGCATTAAAGTTAGAGGCCTCTTGCGCGGCAGCCGCTGCATTATCGGCAGCTTGCTTTTCATTGATACCGCCTAACAACGATGATCCGGCAGATATCAAACTTAAAATTTGTAAGAATTCCAATTGCTTACCCTATATATCAAAAGTATTCATGCGTGCATATAAAGCAAGAACAGTAAGCGGTAATGGCTGCGATTGCCTTACATAGATCCGCTCATCTTCCTCAAATCCACCAGAAAACTCTATATCCTTATCTCCGGTAAAGAGCGAAACAGCTTGATCCATTGCCATGCTGCTGTCTCTAAACGGCACTCGATCGATATCATCTGACGATGATCCAACCTCTAATCCTACAGTTCTAAATAAGCGTAGCGTTATGTGATGAATACGTTTAGGTTTTCCCTGGCTTGTGCCATCCACTGATCCGCTTTCAAGTCTAAGTGTCTGTAAATTAGATGTATAACCTAATCCAATCGCCGCTGTTGTTGCAGATATATCCAAAGATACAGCACCGCTGCTAACCGATTTGTCTGCATGTGATCCTCCGTTGCCCAATATAGAAACAGTTGCGCCCTCTAAATGATATATACCGCCCAAAGACGTGACCGCACTTCCAGAGTAGGACAAACCACTATCGACAAAGAAAGAGCCGGTAGCCGCCGTACCGAAATCAAATACATTTAGCTTTTCAACATAGCGTTTTGTTTGTGAGTTGATCGTTCTTTTTACAATCATATACAACTCATCTTCACCAGTATCCGTTGGCAATGTCGCAATGCTTTCTACAATAGCACTGCCCGATCCAAAAGCACCGCCAATTGTGTGCTTGTGCCAGGCTACAACTTGCTCCTCACGGCGGTAGGTCATGCCTAATAAAACGCCATCACTGCGCAACGCCCATACCACGCTATCGGGTTCTTGTTGGTACGCAAATTCTGTAATACCACCCTCGGTAATATGCTCGGCTAAGATCGTCATATCTGGCGCGGTGTACCCACTCGCATCAATATCCCCGACATAACGAAACTCTCTTACTTTTCGATTACCGCGCTGCACAAACAGCGTAACATCAGCAACTTGCACCGGATCGATCTGAGCCGTGCCATAGTTACTGTATTTTCGTATCAGCGTCGTTGTCGGCGTTATAGGGCCATCGTTGGTTGTACTAACGACAAATTCCCCTCCAGCGGTTCCAATGGTCATCACACGCGTTGCTGTGAGAAAACGTATTGCGTTAACCTGATTACTGGCAATTGTGTAAATAAGCGCATCATCCGCATTTGTGCCAGTTGTAAAATTATTATAATCCGCTGTTTTCGAAAACCATATAGTCTGCGGATTGTTGTTTGTGTTTGCGAATACCAGACGTTGTTCAAAGAACGTAACAACACTTGGATAATTATTACTCGCATTATTTAGATTTGGACTTGGTGATCCGGAGATCGATGGCGTCGCAAAACTCCAAGCCGTATGACTAGATCGTGTCAATGTTCGTATCGCATAACTTGGATGAACGATATACATTGTGTCAGCGCTTTGCGCAAATCGCAGTTCTGTTAATACTCCTTCTGGATACGGCGTCGCTATCTCTAAAATTTCATTTACTGAACCACCGCTTGTATAGGTTGTAAACGCTGTTGTATTTATCGCTACACCAAATAAATCAGTTAGCGTAAACGTATGAGTTGTGACATTCGCTACTCTATAATTACGGCTATTTAATTCTGTCATACCGCCAACAGAATCAATGAAAACTTCATCACCATTAGAATAGCCATGAGATGTCGCTGTTATAACGCCTGGACTAGCTTTTGTTGCCGCCGATATAGTCTTGGTTGTACCGGATAAAACTTGCTCGCCATTACGATACACACGCATGATTTGCTCACCAAACTCCAGAATATAAGTATCCGTCGTTTTAAACTGAAAAGGAATAAGTTTGCATTTTACGCTGCTTGTTTTTACCTCCCCAAGATACTTCGTGCCTGGTCTACGCGCTACACCGCCATGAGGCATCGATACCATATTCGTTAGATCCGATAGTCCTTCCCGGTATTTATCGATAGAAACACGACCCTCTAGCCTGGGCGATATCTCTCCGGCTACAAAGGATTGTATAGCTGGTGCTGATCGTGCCATTACAACCTCGATTCAATTAGATCACTTGCCTCAATCCGTTGTGGTGCGCCCTCTGTTGCATCAATAAATCTTGCCTCTCTTAGTCTTTCGTCGAAAAGCGCCTTTTGCAATTGAACAACTGTTGTCGAACCGGTCAGCGCATACGCAATGGTATAGGCTAAACGAGCCGATAACGTGCCAATTAATCCGGCGTCATATTCGTTTGGATCCTCTGCACGCGACACATACTTAATCTTTGCTGTTGTCTCGTCCGTTAATAACTTACGACCCTCAATAACAAATACACTTCCGCCAGAATTACTTGTTAGATTATCAAATGGATAGGTTAATGAACCATTCGAATACTCAAGGACTCTTAGGCAATAAGGATCCGTCGGCAGGGTATACGAATGGGTATATCCATAGGCCGGCCCTGCAGCGTCTTGGGCCAAATCAGCCCTTTTAATTAAGCAGTTCCAGGGATGAGCACGAAACACTTCGTTGCGGACATTGGCGTACACCTGGTTAATAACACGCGCTGCCTTAGAGTTTTCATCCATACTAGTAATGTTTGTCGCTCCAATGGCATTTAACGCGTTATTAGAAATTTCCACAACACTTGGCATTGCTCACCCCTGGTTAATTTTAAGTTACGACGTATTCAATCATAAATGATAGATCGCCGGCTTGGTCGCCGGCTGCATCAAAAAGCAATCCAATATAGTATTTTCCGCCTGGATCCGATGATTGACCTGCATCTTGCCACACTTTTTGACCCATCAAATTGATGTTACGCGCTTCAAAAGCCACCTCTGTGCCAGTTATAACAGCAGCGCGTAGATCTGTGATCGCACTTGCGTAACAATCATCATCTATCGCTGTGACGTTACCATCAGCTGAAAATAAACCAACATCGCAGGTATTCGTACTTCCACTATCTAAGTCGTCGTTAAATAGCTTGATACTTGTTACACTTGCATTTGTCGGGATAGGCGCCAACATAACTGTGTCAGTAGCACTCAAATCACCGGCGGCCAACGCAATCGTGCCTTGCATAATACGCTTGACACCGTGCATTTGATGTGCCGGATTCATTACTTGAGGCGAGGCTTCAAAATTGGTTACTAATGTAGTATTAACATTTGCCATTGTTCAATCCTCCTTACTCGTTACACGCAATTTCGACCACCATTTCTTCCTCAAGACGGCTGCTGCCAAAGGAAGAACAGTAATAGATCTGCGTGCTGTATGATTTATCTGATCGCTCGTCAATTCTGGCAGTGGGTTCCTTACCCATTCCCAAAACCATCCCCTCGCGTGCATATGCGTAGCATAGCCTAGAAGTTCCGTTATCTTTCAAACGATTAGATGTTATGAATTTAAAGCCGAGAAAAGTATCAACCTCACCTTGCACAAGCGCTTTTACCGTATTGAAATCGGCGCTTTGTACCGCAGTGGTGTTTAATAGATCTTCAATCTGCTCTGGTGAAACAACAATATATCTCTCTATTGAGGGATCGACGCTGTTTTGATCCATGACTTTTTTCGCGCTGACCAATTTCGCAATCGTGAGGCCGGCACTACCATGAGCGATCTTTTGCCCTGCCGGTAACGCTGTGGACGTTCCACCACTTACACCAGTTTTAGCTGTACCGCCTAAAGCAGCGATGATTTCATCATCCATTGCTCTACCGATAGCCGCTGCCGCTGCCTTTGCGTATGTTGACTCAGGCGATATTAACATTCTGATTTTGTCTTGATCGTCAACCAAATCAGCATATTCGTAATCCGTCATAGTCACCATTCGCCTAGCGTGCGGTGTATCCATTAATGGCGTATCCGAATGACGGCTTGATTTAGCTTGCGCTACACCAGAACCAATCTGCTCGAAAAACCCCTTTTCTCCGTTAACCGACTCAGTTCGCACAGTATTACGCAGTAATGAACCCATTTGCTGCGATAATAATGATACGTTTTGAGAATACTGATTAACGAAAGCAGTCGTAATCTGTGTACTCATTTAAAGTACCTCCGTTAAATAAAGTTAAAATTGAGGTGGGTTATCTCGTAAAAGGCCCAAAATAGTTTTTACCTTGAGGGATCCAAGGATTACCCCTCTGGTTCTGGAAATAACTGCTCATTGATCCTTAAAACACGTTGTATGTATTTATCGTGATCTGGGTGCATGTTGCTCCAATATGGCGTGCCAGGTTGCGTGAGTTCTCGCTTTTCGCGCTCAAGCTCATCCGGCGTGCTAATTTGCTCACTTGTCGGGCCGCCCAGGGTATCTTCACTTATCTGGTCAGCTAAAGCAGCAAACATTCTTATTACTTGCGGATTATCTCCTAAATAGGTTCCATCCTTCAGTTGTAATTCTCCAAAAATATCATCGGATCCTAGTAACTGAACAGCCGCGCCACGCGCTCTCTCTAGCTTTTGATCCAGGGCGTTACCCCATTCGCTTTGTAATTCGGCTCTGTTATCCGCGACAATCTGCGTAGCCGATTGTTCGTTTTGTACCGACGCCTGGTTAAAGGTTTCACTTAGAAAATCAACAACCTTAGAGGCTTGATTACCATTAAGGCCAACTGATAACGCTGTTTCTTTAAACGCACGTTGCTCATCATCGGTAAACGTATCAGGAAATTTTACCTCATACCCATCGATATTCGCCGGTGCGCCCAGCTTTTGATAGACCTCTAGCCTTTCTGCGTCCGTTGCGTGCTTACCTGGTATCGCTACTTTATCCGCACCTATCATACGTTGCGCGTGCATATAGGATTTTGCTAAACCATTTACGTCTTGAAAATTTTTAAATATAGGGTTGCCTTGAAACTCCTCGCCAAGCGTATCCGCAAAAGCAGCCGGTGTTTCTTGTGGTTGTGTTTCCTGAGATTGAGTTGGCTCAATTACCTCTGCTGTTTCATTCACTATTTAGATCCTTTCTTTTTTCTTCCATCATTCTTAAAATTAATAGAACAGCGTTGCGCTGCCCTTCGAAAAACGCACTTTCATGGGGATCCCCTGGAACATGCGTGGTTTGTTGAAAGCCAAACCTAGCTTTCAAATCGTCCAATACTCTCTTGCCCTCATTTGAGGAAAACACTTCTCTATATATACGCTGTAAATCTTCGACACCCATCATTCAGCCGAGCCTTGTCCACTCTGCAAGGCTTGCAATAATGGCGCGACGTTGCGCGCTTGCTCAGAGTTTTGCATTTCCTGTTCTTGCGATTGCTGCGCTGCCGCTGCTTCCTGTTGCTGTTTTCTCATCTCAGCGACTTCCTGATCCGATCGAACAACTCTTGCTGGCATGCCGGTGACTTCAACAAGATATTTCACCAAACCATCATTATCGATGTAATCCGTGATGCCTGGGATAACCTCGGCCAGCTGCGTCATTATCTCCACACCACGAACAAGATTTTGAAGATCACCAATTTTTTGTGCTTTCGCTAGTGGCGATACATATTCGATATCAATATCCTGACCTTGCAATTCGTCAGGAGCCGGTGGCAAAATGCCCTGGGATAGCAACAGTTCGAAAGTTCTTGATATGAGTGGTTGCAATAACTCTGATTGTAACCGGCCTAGCACTGGCCCTAACATGCGCAATCGTTCTTCTTGCATTTGCAGCGTTTGTGTCGCTGTCATTGTTTTGTTGGTTGATGCCAATAATTGATCGACATAAAAGATACGGCGTATTTGTTCTTGCCGCCTTTCCTCAACATTCAGCTGTAAAAGATTATTCGCGTCTGTTTTTAAAGGCTCTATTCTATCTCTGGATCCAGATCGATAAAAATTTAAGGCGCCTGGTGTTGTTCGTACCGGCAAAACATACCCATCATCAGGAACCATAAGCGGTGGATCCAGCTGCTTTTGTGCTGCTCGGATGCCTATTTCACCCATTTTCGATACCATCATTGTGTCAGCTAACGCTGTATGCGCCGGAGAATGCCCATAAACACTCGATGAATCTTTGGTAAACCTGGGCGTTGCCAAAACCATTGAGTCATAACCGCTCTCTTGCATTAGATATTTTGTATCAAAACAATAGTGAATAGACGCAAAAGGTTTATCTTTTGCCGTGGTTTTACCGGTGTCTCCTCGCGGATAAATAACATTAATGATGTTGTGTTTATCCAAGGGATTGGAGTCCAACGACTTTTTTATCCTGGGCGATAGGTTTTCTTTACCAAATTTCTGCTCGGCCTGGCGTGCGGTCAGTTCATACTTTCGAAAAACAGTATCAACTCTACCTTCATGGTTCTCTGCTATGTAGATCTCAGCAATATGACGCGCCGAGAACCGCAGTTCTTGACCTAGTTCCTTCTCAATTGCCAGTGCTCCAGTACCAAAAACAACTAAATCATAGTATAATTCATGGATTTCTTGCTGAAAATTGGATCGTTCAAGCGATTGATACATCTGCGCCGTGCAGATCTCAAGCCATTCATTTAATTTATCCTCCTGTTGGAGCGCTTTATCCCGAAATCGCATGGCGAACCAGGGAACACTTGGAGAGGTAAGCGTTCCGTGTAGGTTCGCCGCTAGCAATTCGACCGCATGTTGCGCCGTGGAGTCGAATATCTTTTGATCTTTTCGCTGACCAGCAGCACGTTTTCGCACAATATCCGCTTTTCTGGGTAGAAAATAATCAGCCACCTCTTGCCAGCGCTGCTCGATATTGCTTCTTTGCGTCTGAAGAGACTCAAATCTTTTATGCAATGTTGTGACTAATTGGTTGGTTTCCATTACGAACTCATCATGGTTTTTTTCTTTTTATTTCTATTGGCAAAGTTACGCGCTGCCTCAACGCTGCCAAATCCCCAGGCTTTCAAGGCCAACGCTTTTCTAGTTGGCTCGCCGTTTGGTTTCTTCATTGGGCCACGCATGCCGGCAAATCTGGCGGCAAAACTGACACGACGACCATCCGTTCCACTTTTCTGAGGACTCTTAAGATTGCTACCCTCCGTGCGTTTGAAGTAATCACGGCCCTTTTGGTTCAATCCGCCCTTGGGATTTTGGTATTTCTTCGCAACCATTAGGATTTCTTTGGCTTAAAGCCGCCCTTTTTCTCACTCATCATCGTGTAAACCTTAGGTTTTATCGTTGATTTCGCCTTACTTCTGGACGTACCGGCCGCTTTTCTCTTGTTCATGTTGGAATATAAGCCTGGTTTTGCCATCAGTAACCTCCCTGCATCATGGTTTTTTTCTTCTTTGAGCGCTTACCGCCCTTTAATCGACCATCAAAACGCTGCATCATGCGCTCCATCGGGTCTATATTCATGGACATAGACATGCCAGTTATCGGTTGTGTGGCTATTTTGCCCATCAATCCGGCTGCATTTTTAGGTTTGCGAGCCCTCATGTAATCAATCCCTTGAGTCGTCTAGCGCCACGCGTCGGCGCCTCAGTTAATAACCCTTGCGCGCTTGTTAAAATTGTACTTGATCGACCCTTTTTCTTTGTGCCAAGTGCCTCATCTTCTAAATCACCACTGCTTGTTGGATCTTCCGCCACTGTTTTTGGCGCTGCCGGTGGCTTTGGTTCTGTTTTTGTCGCTGCCGCTGGTGTAGAAGAGGTTGTGACCATAGTTTTTTGTGTGCCGCCAGCTGTCCTGTTGTTCTCTGAATCCGATTTTGTCTCATATCCCCTAGTTTCTCTAACGGATCGACCGGTATCTGGATCGGTTCGCTCACCACCTGGATCACGCATGTCCGCCATTGCGTTCATGGCGTTTTGCATATCAGCGGATCTGTCCGCTGCCGATCTCATATTCGACTGACCACCTAACAAAAAGTTATCAACCTTAGTATTTTCCTTATAAATTGGCGTGTTAGCGCGCGCAAAACTATCAAAACTCTGCGCTCCACTTGATAACGCCTCAATAAAGCTAGTGAAAAACCCCATGCTGCTCTCCTAGAATACGCGATAATCATTCACCGCTGTTTGCTGCGGCGCTTGAAATTGACGCTTGTTTTCTCTTAAACCGACTGCCGCGTATCGCAAAGCATCGGCGCTATGCGATGACCAATCGTGTTTTATTGTTTTAGAAAATGATCGTGTTCGCTCGTTATACGCTCTGTGATATTGCCTTAGTGCCTCCAGGCCATGCTTGCAGTTGTCGCGATCAAACCAGGTTCTTCCTATTAACAGCTGCGCTGCATGGATCCCATCATCAATCGGCAGCTTGGGAACCACTCTAAAATTTATTCCCAGATCCCAGGCAACCTCACGCCTACTCTTGCCGGATCCTAATTCTCTAACCTCGATATCGTGCGGCGCATAATGGGTATCATAGAGATACTCACGTTCTTGCAGCACCCGGGCGTAGTGCGGCAATCCCTCACCTCTCGCCTCGTAATAATCGATGAAATGTACCGCTCGTCCTACTGTTTGGACAAACCAAATCGCTGTGCTATCGCCGACACCCAGATCCCAAAAGGTATCGACACGGACAGAGGCATCATAGGGAACCTTTGTGATCCTATTATCTTGAAAACACTTCTGCAATTCCTTGCCAAAGATTGATCCCGGAACATTCGCCACCCAGGAACATTCGTATTCCTGATTGTATTGGTCTTCGGACATCCCAATCCGCGCTGAATCAAGTTCGGATTTAGGTAATATCCCTGTTTCACTCGCCTTATAGGTCGCTGAAAACCAGTCATCGGCCGCTGTTGCCGCCTCGTAGAGTTCGAAAAAAGCATTGTGTCCTCTTGGTGTACCAATAAATAAGGCTTTTCCTTCCCGATCTGACAGCGCTGGTCGTATAACTTCCGGAAATAAGTTCTCCGGCATGTCCGCCATCTCGTCCAAAACCGCCATATCTAAATATATTCCACGCAAACTCGCTGGATTTTCGGATCCTAACAGCTGTATTCTTGCGCCGTTGGGTAGATCACAGCGCAATTCCGTTTCGTGAAACCTCGCCATCGGTATATTTATGGCAAATTGTTTTAAATAATCCCATGCCACTTGCTTGGCCTGACGATACGTTGGCGCAATATAGGCATAACGTGGACTTTTTTGCTGGCACAAAACCGCTTCCCTAAGAAGATGATTGATCGCCATCACTGTCTTTCCGGCCCTCCGGTGCATCACCACTACCGCCCACCGGTGCTTGTCCAGCTGTTCGTGTAGCTCCTTTTGCACCTTTCGCGGCGCGTAGGGTATCTTTATTTCCATGTTTAAACTCTCGCCGCATTTGCCGCAGCATGAAATCTCTATGCAGCCTTTTGTTGCGTTGTTGCTTGTCGAGTGAAATTAGGTTTTTTTCTTCATCTTTGATGAAACGATCTTGTTCTGTATCTCCTTAGGGAGCGTCTTTTGCGCTGAAGTCAATATCGTCTTTTTCTTTCCAGGCATTGCCGCCTTGGATTTTCCGTATCGTCCTGGCATGTGTCTCCTCCTCAAATTTAATTAACGCTTTTAAATACCACTCGGCTTTCTTGAGATCCTCGACGCCATTCTTATCCTGATAACGCCACATATACTTTGCAATCGTGCCTTTACAATACGACCCAAAGCCATCACCCAATAACTCCTTTATCGAGTCAATACACTCCGTCTTGCCTTGCGTATAATGCACCGGCTTATTCACCGCATCATGCGGAATTAAACGCTCTATCTTTTTCATATTCGTCCTATAAATCGCGTTTCCGTAGTCTGGGTATATTTGGAGAAGAAATACCAACAAACATTATCCTTACCGGTGTGTTTACTATCTGGGATCCACTTCACGCGACCAACAGACACTATCTTCCGGCAATACTTAATCAACTCCGAGGCTTGCTTGGTGTGCATCCAATCCGCATCAAATAGCAGCCATGTAGGTTTTAAAGATATAAAATACTCAATCATAGGATGCAGCAAATCACGGCGCCAAGGAGGGTTCGTAATTATCGCATCAGCCTCTAAGATCTTCATCTCATCCAACTCCAGTGCATCTACTCGATACACATCCTGTCTACGCGGCTCTATATCACTCGCATAGCAGCATATAACACCAGCCAGGGCTAACATGTCCACCAACTGCCCATTGCCAGCACACGGCTCACAAAACAGCTTTATCGATGGCGTATCCAAATGATACAGCAGCGGCTTTACCGCCTCCGGTGGTGTCGGATAATAATCGCGCTCAACACGATCGAAACTACTTCTTTTACCCATGTGACCTCAATGACAATACATGTGTCCCGATAGGGTTATATATATGTATAATGCGCGCGCGTGCGATCCCGGGGGTAGGGTCAGGCGGTATTCATACAAAAACACCAGCGTAAGAGCTACCATCCCCCATGCTTTCCAATAAAATAAGATAGATCAGAGACTTTTGCCACAAGATTGCCACAAACACAGCGAAATGCCCAGGCCTCGCGCGTGCGACTGCCAGCAGTTACAGTAATGCCGAACCGAAATCAGCCAGTCTTAACATCTACATCGCCTTTCTCCCAGGACAACGTGATCATCCCCGACACGCCTGGTGCTGTTACATCCTCTGCCTTATTCCGTATGCCTTTCGGCTGTAGCTGTGTGTGCCTCTTCTGCAATGTATCAACCTTTAGTCGCCTCATTTGCACGTCAGCCATCATTTGTTTCGGATCATTAGGCATTGGTGCACTGAGCACCTCATCGATCTCATCCTGGATGCGTTCACCCTGGATAGCTTTTGCTCGGATGTACATCTCATGCGCTTGGTCGTTCTTCTGCACATAACGATACACTGTGTCGTCGCTTGGATATCCTGGTAGCTTTGCTATCTGTCGCATCGAGTTCCCCTCGATCAGCTTACGGCAAATATCCGTCATTAACTTTATGCTCATAATTCTTGACATTGATCTTCCTAATGACCAGGCACAAGCGGTGGAGCGCTTAATGCCTGGTAAGTTTTCAGAAAAAATATGAAAAAAAGACCCCCAAAACCTTGTACTCTGGCAGAGCATTCGATCAATATTTGCAGTATAACCGCAAGATCTTGGCAATCTTACCTGAAAAGGTACTACATTTTGCGCATTCGTGCAATCACTTTATCACCAATTTTTGCGTCAATCTTTCCGGCTGCAACTTAATTCGATACGCCATGCGAACAATTGCATCGATGTAATCACGCTTGACACTCTTTGCTGAGATCCGCTGATTACTTGCTTTGCTGACCTTTTCCCAGGATGGGCCGCGTTCCCTGGGATAACCATTCTTAAGGACAGCTGAGTAATTCACCGCCCAAATAAGTTTCCGATCATAGACCGCTGCATAACAAAGGCCAAGATCGAGCGCCAGAAAATACCGGTCAATCTCTTGTGGTGAGGACTTAGGCGCCTTTGGTGTGAATGCTGTTGAATTATACGCATGCCAAGATTGTTCATACTCTGGCCAGCTGGCTAACTTTCTTTTAACAATCGCCGGTGGAAGTCGCCGTTCTGTGCATGCAGCTTCCAAAAATAGATTCTCTAAATACTCGACATCATACGGAATTTCTGTGTACTGCATTTAACGTGTAGCTACATGTAGTAGAAATAAGTAGTATAACGTGTAGCTCCGGGTTGCGGTGTAGCTACCGAGGGTATCCAATTTTTTCATTTTGTAAACACCTTTCTTATCCGTATAAAAAAACGCTGCACTATCGTGGCATTTCTCAGCGCAAGCAGCTGGCCAAATTTACCGGTAAAATGTTTATCGATATCTGATCTGGTCATGATACCTCGCTAGCCAATCTATTATTTGTGGTTCCGTGTAGCAGCTTTCGTAAACAGCTGGGATCCTGTGAAGTTGCGCGATCCGCAGCAACCCCCACCCCTGGCTGATCCGGTAGTGAAAATACTCCCTGGCAATTTCCCAATTTAATTTCTGTTTCTTATGATAATAGGTATCCATTCACATAGTCCTTTCTTTAAGTTTCACAATCTTTTCGATTACAGCGCGCACCTCATCGAGCGTCTTACAAACAGCTGTGACGCAACCGCATGAGGCTAAAGCATTCAATGTTTTGTTTTGATCCGGTGTGATTCTATTTTTCCCTACTTTCAACTCGATAAAAATGGGCTGAACGCCTGGGCAAAAGATCTCCAGATCAGGCCAGCCAGTGCGCATTCCAGCTTTTTTTTGCTTTATTCTCCACGCAATGTGCGCTTTTCCCTCGTTGGGTGAGTGGTGAAATATGGAGCCATCCGGCAAGGATACATGCAAGTAATCTGCAACTAATTTTTGCAGCTGCGCCTCTGTCATAGTAATCCCAGGAAGAAATCATTTGGCTGCACAGCACCATCTGTTGCGATCTTGATCCGGCGCATATATTCTACGCTGGGCCTTACACGGCGCTTGTTTGAAAGAGGTAAGCACCATCGATGCACAACACCAGCGCCTGGCGCGTCAAGTTTTCTTGCCAAATCACGATAAGTGTAGCCCTTTTCTAAACGCCAATCTTCCAGTTTCATCGTACCCTCTCCAAAGTTCACATCAAGAACCTAATCAATGTCAGGATCAATAATAATGATTTAACAGATTAAGTTACAATGTAAATTACTGCAATACTTTTTGTTTATATACGCAAAAACATTTGACAGCTAAATCATTTGCTATACGTTAAATGAACAACGTAACTAATTTAGTTACATGTATGATTGACATTTAAAGGTTGGGAGATTATAAAATGGCTCATATTTTAACATCGGCACTACGTAAACTATCGATAATAATACATAGTACACATACGACTTGGATAAACCTTCCATTTAGCCCACCGGCTGATCGGAGGGCAACATGAATGGACATTTTTATAAATGTAGATCGGAAGTATCACAAATGGCAGAAGTTCAAAGCGTTTCAAATTTGAAAGGCTTGGCTAGGAAAGCGAACCTATCAGGCGTGCAAATTGCGGAACTTATGGGGTTTCGACCGGAAACAGTAAGTCGACACCTCAACGGAAAACAAACTATTAGCATCGAGGATGCTATAAAATACGCAAAAATTTTAAGTTGCTCTGCGGAAGAAATATTATTCAAACGCAGTTTATGCCCTATCATCGGCGAAATGGATGGTGAAGGAGATCTCCAGTTATTTGGAGAAGATGAAAACAGAAAGATTTATTTAGCAGGGCCATATTCTTTTCACGAGGATCACATAGCCTACACTATACCTAAATGGTTCAACAGAAAGACAACAGCTATTTGTATTCTTAACAAAAAACCTATGGATGGTAACTATGTTTCAGAGAATGGGATTGGTCACATTAGTCTATGTAAGACTACCGCTACGAACACGCAAAAAAGTGAAATCTTTGTCGGCTATCCCTTTGAGAACAGCGACATGGAAACCTACACAGTACGCCGGATAAAAAACTTAACAAACTCACAGCTAGGAAAAAGCGGCCCTATGAATATGACAGTGCTGGACAAGTCGGATGTTAAATATTCAAAAGTCCACCTAGATTGGGTATGCCCAACGGAGTTGGCGTTGTATCGACCTGATTTATCTGGATTTGAAATTGTTAAGGATCATTAGATTGACAAATGGATCAATACATTGATTTAGTTATTGACCCCATGTAACTAAATTTGTTATCGTCACTAACGCGCTAGGGAATCTGTCCCAAAAAATCCTTTAACCTTAGCGCGTACCAAGGAGATTGATAACATGCCACTACCACAGCTGACACCAGAATACGCATTACGATTTAATTACTATCATCACAGTAATCCGATCGGGTCACCTCGAGGAAAAAAACTTTGGGAAAAAATTGTACTGCGTCCACTACTTTCTGACCTCTTTTTGAAGGATAAAGAACAATGGGAACTATTAAACCCTAGTCGAGCAGTAGGCCCAAGCGCCATCGGTGGTGTCGCGGTACAAAAAGCCGTAGACAGCGTGTTAGGAATTGATGGATCAGAACCCATGAAACTTGATGAAGCCATCTCCTGGGCCAAATCTGAAGGCCTTTTTTTTAAAAATCGTTACTTTTTAGGGGAAAACGTGGGTGATCAGGACGATATGCTGGTTGAAGTCTACAAACAGCTGATTGGTGACATTATAAAAAATTCAGTTCTTGGTTTAGAGAAAGCAATGGCCAGGGAAAACAAATATATTGGGGAAATCACTCTTGAGGACAAGTTGCCAGGGTGTGAACTACCACATCAGACTAGACCGGACTACGCAAGACGCGGTGATCTGAAAACTAAATGGAGCAGCTTAAAGAAAAGTTCCTCAGTTCCGAAAACATTAAACGGCATGTTTGAGAAAAGCTGGCTTTATCAGATTGCTGGTTTTTGGGCACTGAATGGACAGCAGCCGCCATTCCTCGTTTGTGCCAATCATAAAGAATATAGAATTTTTGACCAGGATAACTCTCCAGAATTAAGTGATGAGAACCTTGATCGAATTGTGCAGCAGATGGCTAGACATCATCAAACTACCGAGCATTTATTAAAAAAGGCAGACAACCTGGATGATCTCTTTCGATCTCTCGATCCAGAGTGGGATCATATGTTTGCTTGGAACCTACAACCAGAACTTATCGAACTAGCCAAAAGGAGTTTCAAATGAAAGACCAGCTGACCGCTGCAATGAACGAGATAAAAGGATTGAATAAAGAAGGCGTCAAGATGCAAGGCGGTAAGAAATATACTACTGTTGCTGTACGCGTCGAGATATTTAGAAAATACTTTCCAGATTATTCTATCGTTACATCTACTAAAGTCGATGACGGAAAAAGAGTTGTTACCTATTGCGAGATATTTGGGCCAAACAATGAAAGACCTATTGCCACCGGAACAGCTGAAGAGATACGCGGCAGCAGCCACGTTAACAAAACGTCGGCTATGGAGGCTGGAGAAACTTCATCGATTGGCAGAGCCTTGGCCTCGCTAGGCTTGCATGGCGGTGAGTTTGCTAGTGAGTTTGAAATGTCTAACATTGAAACAAAGGCAAAGAATGTTGAGGAGCAGAAAAAGGCAGCTGACGTAAAACCCAAGGATGTGCCAAAAGTGGATCCACCAAAAGAAGATCCAGAGGACGCAGATATATTGGAAACATTGCGTGAAGAGACAGCAAATTTTAGTAAACAAAACGCAGTTGAAAGAAACGCACAATGGTTTATCGAAAGTTTCGAAAAGGCAAAGAGCGTGGAACGCATGAACATAATATTTAAGGAAAACCAAAAAAGCTACAGCGCTTTGAAGAAGTTGGATGAGTCAGCTGCGGAAAAGGTTAAGGCTTTTTATGAAATTAGAGAGGAGCAACTAGCACATGGATAAAATTAAAATGCCAGGACAAAGGCCGCATTTCGGTAATGGAAGGTTCAAAATGCTTTCCGGATTAAATGCAGACGTAGAATATCAAGCAGCTGCATGGCTGCAATTTAAGACAACAAGGAACCCAGAGGGAAAACCAATGCCGCAATCAGCTGAACAACGAAAAGCAATAGCTAACCTGGTTGATGCTATGCGAGAGGCAGCTGTATTACATGGTGACGATTGTCAGATGCAGCTGGGAATAAGTATTAAGGAAAAAGCTGGGCCAGGAGATCCTTGGACAGTGATCGAGCGCCCTCTCCTATTCCTAGACGTACCAGAGGAAATGAGAAATCAGAGTTTTGCAGACACACCTCCAGCATGGGATAAAGAAAATGAAAATAGTGGAAATGACAACAAACCCTCTTGGTAAATCGCTATTTACTGTGACCGAAGCTGGAAAGCTGCTGTTTCCTTATCTAAGCGAAAAAGCTGCTTACCAGAGGCTGCGCCGGATCCTGGCAAGCGGTGACTATGATACGCACAGTAGCGGACGAACAACCTACCTGGCTCGACATGAATTAAAACGATTGGGAGCCAATTTAAACTAATGACCTCCTAACTAACAGCGCTCCGGCGCTGTTCTTTTTAAGTTATTTGTAACACATTGTGTTATTTTACTTGCAATCATTGACGCGTTGAGTCAATAATAGTGAAGAACGGATCAAGTGATTCGAAACCAAATCCCAAAAACAAACAGAAAGGACACTAAATGAGTGCATACTTAGTCGCGCCAGAACAAATTTCAGAGATGGTCAAGTGGGCCGTATCAAGACGACACAAATGCTACTATTACAATCTCTTCACAAAGAAAGAGATAGACACCGATCCAGAAAATCTGGTTAAGATCTTAGCAAAAGCTAACGTAGACAGTATCAACGCAAGGTACAACGAGCAAGACAACAGCGCAGATTTTGTTGCTGATTGTTTAGCAGAACTTAACACTGGCCCAATATCTTTGGTCGGTAAAAGCTATGTGCCTAATCTTCACCTTACTGCTGCTGACATTTACAGAATGTGCAGCAACTACGATTACCAGGCTTGCGAGGTCAACGATTGGATCCATCAAGATGCTTACTGGATTGTGCAAGCTATCAAACACAATGCTGCGGATGTTATGTCTGACGTAGCGCAGCATAAGTGGGGATACAGCAAAAACAACAAGAAAGGAGTTGCTTAATGGTGAAACCTCTAGCCAATGTACCTTGGACAGAAGAGAACATAATTCTCTATGACAATGTAAGAAAAGATATCAAGGAGGCTTTGCAAATCACTAAGGATTATCTTGCAAAATATCTTAGCGCTGATAATAGCGGAGAGAATAACATCTATAAAGATATAAGCGGTATGAGCGCTGCTCAAATCGATCAGATAGTAAAGATGTTAAGTTTTGCGCAGAAAGGCGCAGCAAGAAAAATTTGGGGAGATTGGATAATATAAACTATTAAGGCCACGAAACTCAAGAGCGCTCCGGCGCTCTTTTTTTTATCTAAGCTGACATTAGTAGCGCAGCGCTGCTTGATCTTCTCTAGCTGTTTCCTCCGGATCCTCAGAGTAATCATCCAGCCAATGACCATAAGTTTTGGTTGTGATTGTTGTATCTGAGTGACCCAGCTGGTTCGATACTTTCCAGATGCCATCCTTTGTGCTGCCTTTTAAGGCCAACTGAGCGGATGCAAAATAATGACGTAGTTCGTGCCAGGTAATGCGCGGAACACCAGCTGCTGTGGCTGCTCTGGTGATCTTCTTGATGAACATCGAGGGATTTACTGATCGACCTTTCTGACTCATCCAGATTAAATCTTCTTTTGGTGGTTTTCCCTGGCGCATATATTCTTCTTGTAGCGCCTTGATAACGACCGGTGGAAACCGCAATCGCCTATTCGATTTCTCTGTTTTTGTTTCCGCAACATTATGGTATCTATCGATGCCTTTGTTAATCTCGATAATGCGAACATCAAAATTTACATCGTTCCAGGTTAGTGCTCTTTGCTCACCCTGGCGTATTCCGGTTTGCGCTGCAACGAAAGCTGCTAGCCTCCAATTACATCTTTTGTATCCGCCAGGATCCATGTTGCTCGTATCAACCGGCAGATGCTCCAGGATCCCCTCGATAGTCGAGCGCTGGACGCGATCGATCTTTGCTTTCCTGGTAGATTTTTTTCCGCCACTCTTTGGTCGAGTTTCACGAAAAATATTTTGCTTTGTGAAACCAGCTCTAACACAGAACGATCCGAAATCTGTGTAGTTTGCCCAATAGTTTTTAACAGTTTTCAGTACGCGACCTTTGATCGTTTCCGGATCAATAATTCTGAATACAATTGTGGGATCATCAAAGAAATTTTTTGCTGACATTTCACGAACTGAAGTGCCCTCAATTTTAATGTTGAGAAGGAAGTTAATATCGCGCATTGAGTTCTCAAAACTATGATCTCGGATCACACCATGATCGATATCCATTTTTCTCGTTTTTGTGTAGCAACACTTCTTATTAGTCGGCTCACATTTACCGCAATTAAAAACTGTTCCCATCCTAACTTCAGCGCGCCCTTTCGAATGCAATAAGATATTTTCTGCTATGTGATCCGCATACTTTAAAGCCTCCTCTCTTGTAGCAAACCATTGTTGTAAAACACCATGCTTTCGGGCATCGACCACATACGGCTTTTTGGATCCTTTGCGCGCAGCACTTGGATAATATCTTACCAGGTTAATTGTTTCTTCTTTTGTTAGCATTGATCCCTCCTAGAAATAAATAGAGGGATCTGCATCAACAGCCTGGTTTAATCCTTGCCGGATCAAATGCAGCTGGTCAGCTGATAAAACGATTTTCTGATTCTGTTTGGTATGTACGACCCAATTTGTTTCGGTTTCTGTTAGATCGTGTAACTGCTGTAACTGCTCTGACTTCTCAATAACTTTTTTCATTTAGATCTCCACATCTGTTAATGAACATTGTTAATATTTTCAACGATAATGGAGAATGGAATCAAGAATGTCAAACATCTTTGTGGCAAAATCTGTGGCAAAATAGGCTAAAAAATTGCTAAGTTATTGTATTTATTGGGGAATTTGTGGTGCGGGTGATAGGACTTGAAACCCCATTCTACCCAATAGTAGATGATATTTAATGATATTTAATGATATTTTATGACACTTAAACTGATTCTTAGTATCATCTATTATCATCTACTATCATCTAGTTTGTGGCAATCTTGTGGCAATCAAAGCATATCGAGAGCGGTATCTTTTACATGCTTATTTCGCCTCGTCCAGCCTCGACCATAGACACCGAATGTTGATAGACCCTCCAGGAAATTTTGCCTGGTATTGTGCATGGCCTCTACAATTTCTTTCTTATCTTTTTTCTCGACAGCTGCTAACGTCAGCTTCCCGATTGCGCCATCTCTTGTAACTGACACAATTCCTTGCAGAGCCTTCGCTGCCCTAGACACTCCGCTGTTCACACAAAAATCCATGACCACCCAATCAACTCCAGAAGGTAATAAATCGAATTTTATTTTGTCAGCATAGAGCTCTTTATAGACCGGATAAACGTCTTCCTTTTTGAGCGCTTTCATTATCTCTCTAGTGGCCGGTTGACCGGTAAACTCAGCGAATACTTTTGCCGTGACTCCCCAATTTGTTGAGCCTGGATTTCCGTATCCATCAGACGAATTTCCACTATCCCGATTGTCCTCCTGATAGCCTCCTTCGTTCTCCAATAACATCACCATACATTGCTCAAAATTCTCTTTCATTTCTTCTTCCTCATATTGATAAATTTAGCAGCTGATCTGGTGGCAAAACTCGCGCTTACAATCACACCAATTGTCAGCTGATACCACTCCGGCATTTCACTCAAAGCCTGGAACCCATCAGCTGCAATACCTCTTCCCCACTCGCCACAAAATGAAAGGATCAAAGGTATAGAAAAGATGATAACTAAATACTCGTCTTTCCAGGACGATTGACTAGCACGCATAGCTTGGAGATCCCAATCAATTTCACCGGTAGCCTCCTTCATTTTAATCTGCGCGTTAGCTTTTTGAACAGCTGTCTTTCCCTCGATCCAACTAGACGCAAGACTCGATACGGCGGTTACAATGCTGCCAATCATTTTGTTTCCTTGTTTAGAAATAATGCTAGTGATCCTGTCATGGCTCCAGTGACAACAGATATTAAACCGGCCTGTTGTGTTGATAATTCTGGCATACTCAGGGCCCACTCAATGCAGCGTATGTAAACGCCTGTCATAACGAGCATCATAAATCGAGGTAAGATCTGCCACTTGTTTAATGTTTCTGGAGTCATTTAGATTTCTTCCGGACACTCTTCTGTTTCGATTTTAATAGCTTTGGTTTTTCCATTTTCGGATATGTAGACGCAGTAGTATTCTTTAAGACTTCTTCCTGGGGATTTTTTCTTAACACGTTTAACCAGGCTATAATTCGGTGTATCATATCTTGCCTCACTACTGATTGCTGAAGAGGTAATAGCCGACTGCAGCCATAGCAAGCAGAGTAGAACCACCAACGATCCAACCAAGTAGTTTAAAATCATTCATCATTTCTTTCCGACGTTTTGCCTTGATTGCAATTCGTTTCTTTTCAGCATCCGCGTATTCTTTTATGCGCTTTTTTCGCTCGTCTAAAATGTCTTGGAAAGTTGAACTTCCAAATCTCAAATTTATTAAGGTTTTAATTTCTTGCAAATTTTCGTCTGCAATTCGTGCATCGATAGTGTCACTTGCAATCGATTTGAGAGAGAAGGAACCTGGTGCAGCCTTTTTATTTTTAGCTCTGTCTAATATCGACTTGCTATCAAGTAACGTATCTATTTGTGAAGCAATATCCCTAATATCATTTGCTGTAGATACACCGCTTTTTATCGCATCCACAGCGCCTTTAAATGCCTTGAAAGCCGTGGCAGCAGCCATGACTTCACCAACCCCAAAACCAAGCATGGTTCCCCCTAGTCGTTTACTAATTTATTTGAAATAATACTCCAATGAGCATTGTGATGACGGCTCCCATACCGCCAATCAAAACCATCTCTAATCGTTTCAATCGATAAAAGATTTCCTTAAACTGGATGTGGTTCTCTGTCTCCAGTTTTGTAACACGTTGATCTAATGCTTTGGTCATTAGCTATAAGGACTTTCGCCTAGAGTGGACGTATCCCACGCTGCTTTCAGTTTTGCTATTGTATCTGCACTTGTTATAGCTGAATTAGCTGGTGCATCTCGCAATGCTTTTTTCTTTGCTACAGACGCAGTTTTAGCCGTAGCATCATCAGCCTCTAATGCCTTCATGTAGACTACATCTTCAGCATCAAGTAAGGGCTTTCTGACTTCCCTGATTTTATCCTTAAAGAGTACTTTAGCAGCCGTCATGTCTTCAGCCATAACGCTACCACTTAGTTTCCAAGCATTTCTGAAATGCCTGTCAGAAGGTATAGTTGCTGTTGAAGCATCTATGCTTGCACCATCCTTGTCAGTTACAAAAGTCTTAGTTGCCATGTTAGTTCCTCCTATATTAAGCAGCTATTTTCCAAGCATTTCGCCATGTTCGTTGTTCTGGCAGTTGCTCTTTCTTACAGATTACAAGTCTAGGTTTATTAGACTTCTCATATTCTCTCCACAACTTCTCAGGTAAATCCTTCATAATTAAGAGCTCTATTGCTTCGCTTTCTGTTAGGGCATCAATAGGTTTTGTATCGTGAAGAAGATATCCTCTGGTATGCTTTACAAAGTCAGGCTTTGCTTCGTCCTTCTTGAGTTCCCAATACACCCACACAGGTGGTAGTATGCCACCATTCAATGCACACGCCATCCAGTTAGGGTCAGGGTGTGTTACCTTTGCCGGTTCATCTAGGTTGTCAGGGTCTTCCCATACAATGCAGAACTCACTTCTAAATGGCTCTAGGTTTTGCTTTGCCCACCCTAGTCTATCCCATAAATGTGTTCCTTGAAATTCTGGTGTCATGCTAAATCTCCTCCAAATGCTGCAGCGTGAACAGTATCAGATAAATTGTGGCTGTCGGTATAAGAAAATTGTGAACAGCCTGTAGTTGTTAAGTCTTGAGGAGCAATCACTGCATGACCATAGTTACCATCAATAGCAATGGCTAAATAGTTATCATCAGCTATGTATGGATTGGCATGAGCGTAGTTAATTTTGCCTGTAGATGCGTCTGTTACACTACTCAGGTTAAGTGTATCTCCAGAAGTATTATCTGATTGTTTAAAAATAACACAAAATCCTTTTATCAAACCCTCTTGCACGTTCGTAGTGGTAACATTCCCTGCACCTGCAACAATAGTGATGCTGTTCTTTGCGTCTACTCCCTCTAGGGCATTTGTTCTTAGTGTACTCATGCTAAATCTCCATGTACTATACCACTCTTAGTAGCACTGTCCTCTGCACTACCTCCGTTATTTATACTCATTAACTCAAAATTACCTGTTGTTTTCTGGTCACTATTGTCAACAGTTCCGTCTGACCTAGATGATGCTCCTACTGCAAAGTCATCATTGTTCATATTATTATTAATTGCTACTTGAGTTCTGCCTGTAGCTGTGTCTGTCAAACCTGAAACATTAAAACTATCCTTTGCCACAGTAGTTGATGTTCCTGTAATATTTACCCAACATTTAGCCAACCCCTGCTGTAAGTTGGTAGTTGTAGAGCCTGACTCTCCTGTGACGGCAATAGACCCTGCTGTTGATGTGCCTGTGAGTGTGTTTGTTTTGAGAGTTGCCATTGTTTATCCTATGAAGGTTTTGTGGGGAATGTAACAGAAGACATATCTAACGACCCATCACTTGATAGCTTTGGTGACGCACCACTTGGCAAGTCTCTTAGCTTAGTTCTATAACTTTTCATATCGCTTGATTGCGTAACATCACCTAACGCAGTAAAATCTGTCTCTGCGAGAAGTCTATCTCGTTCTACACGAAGAAGACGCATTGGCTCTGCGTTCGCTAACTCTGTTTTTTTATCGCTGACAGCCTTCCAAGTTGTGCCAAAGTCACTAGGGGTTGAGCTTTCTATAGCAGTTCCATTATTGTTGCCTGTTATTTTACGAAACATAGCGTTAAACTCTGCTTCAGTTGTCGGCTCTCCTCTGAGTACCCATTCTTTAATTCCTAATGCAAACAGACCATCTGATATACCTATTGTCATTGAGCTATCTCCTCTACTTTTATTGAACTGGTATAATTAGAGCCATCATTAATTCTAAATCCCCCACTATCTGAGCTAGTAAAATTTTGCATTTGTAGCTTTATTGTTTTTGCGTTTGTGTTTGAAGCACTTACAGTTACTAGTTTATGCAATCTTGCAAAAATAGCTATTGATGATGAACCACCAATATCAATCATCATTTCCCT
>Ga0209535_1000265_pt1 | contig 35822 bp, 33 predicted proteins | sample LinPmetageLP28_FD_184041 | JGI IMG/M metagenome (GOLD analysis project Ga0209535, IMG submission 184041) | Marine viral communities from the Pacific Ocean - LP-28 (SPAdes) (version 2) | ecosystem: Environmental > Aquatic > Marine > Oceanic | place: Pacific Ocean | collected 2009-08-22
TAGGTACTAATATGACAGGATCATTTGGAACTTACGCTAATGGTATAGAATCAGGATCTTTAAACCAAACTAACAGAAGATTTTCCATATCTATATACGGTAGTGGTGGTTCTTTTATATTCACACCATCTGCTACAATAGCAGTTAATTCCTATTACATAAAAGGTGTAGGTTCTTTTGATTTAACGATATCATGATCAATATTTTAATTATTAGTAGTTCTATTATTGTTGTAGTAATAGTAATAGAAGAAGTATTCAAAATATATTAAAGACTTCCGGTAAAGTACTTGGATACCCGAAGAATTGTTCGTATATTTACGGGGTAAATAAGGCAATAATGCCGGTTAATTAAAAAATAAGAGTTATGTTAAATTTAGAAAATGTAGAGTTTAAAAGTAAAAATGAATTAAAAGTATTATGTCCTGTTATATTCTCAGATAAATCCTCAGGTGAAGTATCAAAACATTACACACACATTCCAACATCAAAAGTCATAGATGATATGGCTACATTAGGTTGGGGAGTAGTAGATGCTAAATCAGTTAAAGCTAGAAAAGAAAATACTAAGGGTTACCAAAAACATCTAGTGATATTTAGAAATAATGATGTTGTTATTAATGGAGATGATGGTGATACTGTTTTCCCACAAGTATTACTTACAAATAGCCATGATGGAAAAAATGCATTTACCTTTACAGCGGGTTTATTTAGAATGATTTGTGAAAATGGATTAGTTATATCAACTTCAACATTTGAAGATGTAAAAATGAGACACATGGGTTATTCATTCGAAGAGCTTCAAGTTAAAATCAAAGAAATGGTTGAGAAACTACCATTAACAGTTGAATCAATGAATAAAATGAAAGAAACAGAAATTGGTGAAAAACAAGCTGTTGAGTTTGCTAAAAAAGCTCTTAATACTAGATTCACAGATAAAGAGTTAAAAAGAATTAAAATTAATTTCGAAGAATTACTTACACCTACTAGAACAGAAGATGAAGGTAAAGATCTTTGGAGTGTATTTAATGTAGTACAAGAAAAAATCATTAGTGGTGATTTCGAATACACAACTGCTAACAAAGTTAGAAAAGCGAGAGAAATTAAAAATTTCAAGCAAGATCAAAAAATTAATAAAGATTTATTTGAATTAGCTTTAGAATACGCTCAATAATATTAATATACCCCCGCAAGGGGGTTTTTTACAACTCACTCATGCCTATTACTAAAATTTCCTTAAACGAAGCATCTAATTATATCAGCCAAAAAGAAGATAATTTAAATTCCCCCCTTAGATACTATACACTTGAGTTAGATGATGATGGATGGGATAAAATAACATATTACACCTCCAGGAGGAAAGACATTTATAAAAATCGTGGTAAAGGAGACCAATGGGTATATGTTTTATCAAACCCATCTATGCCTAACTTTTTAAAAATTGGATATACTAAAAACGAGCCTGATATAAGGGCTAAACAAGTTGGATCCTCTACGGGGGTTGCATTACCCTTTGACTTAGAATGGGCATTTCAATGCTTTAATGGTGAACAACTTGAAAAAGAAGTTCATAAAGAGCTTGAGTCCTATAGAGTAAGCAATAATAGGGAATTTTTTGACATCCCATTAAATGAAGCAATTGAAGCTATTCAAATCCTCGGTAAAAGATATGTATAGGTAGTATATACGTATTTATAAATTAAAATCTGTTAAGAGACTTAAAAGAGAAGTTACTTTTCATATATTTATCCCTATGCATGTAAAAAAATTAATACTTAATAGGAAAAATAAACCTTGGGGTAATTTCCTGAAAACTTTAGTTAGAGATAGAAAACTATCCCCTTTAGAGAGACTTTCTACAAGAATAGGATATATGGGAGTTGGATTTTTGATAGCAGCCCAATGGACTGTTAATCCTTATTTATATGTTTTAGGATTTTTATGTGTTTTAATTCAAACAACAGTACGCAAACAGTGGAATTTGGTAGTTCTACAACTTAATGGATTACTTGCATGGTGTATGCATCTTTTATGCTAGTATCGCGCAATAGTCGCGCATAATTTCGCATACAATACAATTTACACATACATCGCACACATTTAAATTACCTATGTTTATATCACATTTGGTAATATTTTAATTTTTTGAGGAAAATAGTATATTATTCTAAATTCCTTGGATACCCCAAATATTATTATTATTTTTATACAAATCTATAAAATTATGAAAAATCAAAAAGAAGATTTAATAAATAACTTGATATTTTTAACATCAAGGAAAGATGATTTATGGTTATACCATCCAAATAATATGGAAGGGTTAAACCTTATTGCTGAATATGAAAGAGTTAGTAAACAAATTGATGAACTTAAAGAAAAAATAGAAAAATTTTGATATTTATCACCACAAAATAATTTTATTATGGGGAAATATAATGAAGATACTTTTTATGAAATCTACCAAAAAGTAGAAAATAAAGGAATTAGGAATAGATTTGATGATCAATTAAAAAAAATGTCATTACAAGAAAAACATAAACATAAAACCCCTGTAGAAAGGTGGGAATATGCATTTATGAAAGTAACCCAATCAATATCTAAATAGTGGGTAAGAACATGGATCATATATTTTCATTATTCTCCTCTAATGAAGAAATTAGTGGGGGGAATGATAAGTCATATATAGATTTTAAAGAATCTCCTGCATATTTTGTTGGAATGTACAAAAAATTAGTCTTGAATAATTTAAACTTTAATAAAAAAATAGTAAAAATGTTTAAAGATGCTAATTCTGATTTAGATGCTAATGAAATGTCCGAAGCTGGAGAATGGGTAACTTACAATAGGGCCTGGCATTACATCCAAAAAATAAACCTTAGTAATGAAGATCATATTTCTTCACTAAAAAAACATAATGATGAATATTTCCAGACCACAATAAAGCTGGGTATAAACTTCTTTGAGGAGCAAGAACAATATGAAAGATGCGCTCTATTAAAGAAAATCGAAGATATTTGTGAACATTTTGAAAAATAATTTGGAGTCGCCCTCTTTTATTCGTATGTTGGGGATACGGGCTTAAGGGAACAAGATAATTAGAGAAAATAAGGTTACTTAGGTATTAAGGGGTTAAGGAACACCCAATATAAACAACATAAGATATGAATAAAGATTTAATTGATAGAAGGATATCCCAAATGGAAGGGAAAATTTCAAACTTAAAATATAATTTAAGTGGACAATCATCAAGGGATGAATTTAAAAAAAATATAAATGATCTTGAAGAATTATTAGAAGATTTAAAATCTTTAATTGATAGAACCACTAACCCTCTTAGAAACGGATAATATATGAAATTAACAGCAGAACAAATTCAAGATAATTTTGAAAAGTTATATAATACTATTAATAAATACATATCAGACCCTAGAAGGGAGAAATTAATAGAATTTTACACTAAATTCGCAGACAGAATAGTAATGATGCCTGCTTCCCATAAAAAAGAATACCATAATGCATTTCCAGGTGGGTATGTGGATCACGTTAATAGAGTTGTTGATGCTGCTTTAGAGATAAATAAAATCTGGAAAAAATTTGGAGCTGAACAAAATTATACAATTGAAGAATTAGTATTTTCAGCCATTAATCATGATTTAGGTAAAATGGGTGATAGTGAGCATGAATCTTATATCCCCCAGACTGATAAATGGAGAAAAGATAAATTAGGTGAGGATTATATGCATAATAAACAAATTGCATTTGCATCAGTTCCAGATAGAGGTTTATTTTTACTCCAAGAACATGATATTAAGTACACATTTAATGAAATGATTGCAATCCAAACACATGATGGTTTATATGATCCCGCAAATGATAAATATTTGAAATCATATATGCCAGAAACTAAACCAAGAACATCACTTCCATTTATTCTTCACCAAGCAGATATGATGTCAGCAAGAGTAGAATTTGAAAAAGAATGGTTACCAAAATTTAAAGGAGAGAGTGGGTTGGATAAGCCAAAAGATAATTTTACATTGAACGGGAATAAGAAACAAGCTATTAAGAATAAAGCTTTAGGTTCAATAAAGAGTGAAGGTTTAAAAAATATTTTAGATAAATTATGATCGGTTATATAGTTACAATATGTGTTTTATCAGTATTAGTTATAATATTAGGTTTTACTACTTTTAATTTACTAAGAAAAAATGAAAAAGCAGAAGATATTGTGGTTGGATACTTAGATTATTTAGACAAAATCTCTAGGGTGATTGAAATTTCAGATGAAAAAGTTAAAAAAATAGATATTAAAGGCTCGTTTAAAAGTGATGATGAAATAGGTTTCTTTTTTGAACAAATCAAAAATATACAAGAAGTTTTAAATGACTTCAAGTTAAAAAAGTATTAATCTTATGGATTCCATTATTAGAAAGCATTCTGCTAAAAAACAGAAAAAAAACTACTTTACAAAAGAAACAGAACAGGCTATAGTTAGATATAATAACGAAAAAAATTTTGAAACACGTAGTAATATATATCAAAAGGAAATACATTATCCTTTTTTTAAACTTACCCAAAATATAATTCATACATTTAAATTTTATCATACAGAAGTTGAAAATTTAGAAGATTTACAACATGAGATTATGATATTTTTACTTGATAAAATTCATCTATTTAACCCAGAAAATGGAGCTAAGGCCTATTCTTATTTTGGTACTATTGTAAAACGATGGTTAATTGTTTATACAACTAAAAATTATAACAAAAAATTAAGTAATATACCTATTTCAGATCTAAATAATTATTCTAATCTAGATATGTCATCTCCTTCATTTGTAAATTCAGCTAAAATGGATTTAGGTGTTGAAAAAATAATAGAAGGAGAAACAAAAGATGAATTAGATTTTCAAGGATATAAATCATCAGATAAATTATCTTTATTTGTGGATCAGTATGTAGAATTTGTGACAGATAATATTTACGATATCTTTAAAAAACCTTATGATGCACAAATAGCAGATGCCATATTAGAGTTATTTAGAAAAAGAGATAATATAGACATATTTAATAAAAAAGCACTATACATTTATATTAGGGAGCAAGTTGATGTAAAAACTCCAAAAATAACAAAAATAGCTAACGTTTTATACAAAATATTTAAAGAAAAATATTTATTTTATCTAGAAACCGGTGCCTTCCCGTCTTAAAGGTTTATTTTAAGCATATTTATAATCAAAATTACCATGGGACATCTAGATTCAATAATATTTGGTAAAAAAAAATTTTCGGATATACTTGAGGAAATTTACCAAAATCAACAAAAACGAGAAGATCAAGTATCTTCCCTCATATCAGAACTAAAACCTTTAGTCCAAGAAATAGGTGATGCTACGTTAATAGTTCCACTGATTAAAGAATATTTAGATATTGGGGTTAAAAATGATGAAGCTTTAATTAAAATGGCTACTATTATTCAACGTGCTTTACAAAACCAGGATGAAGATGGAGGGTTTGGTATAAGTGATGATGAAAAAACACAACTTTTAGAAGAAATGGAAAAACTCCAGAAAAATAAGGATAAATAATGGCTAAAAGTACTACAGGTTCTACTAGAAATCAATCGGGAAATTCAACACCATTTATACCTAAAGGGGTATTTTCAGGAAGAGTTAGAAGAGTATTGTTAAATCCTGATGATTATCCTGATGAGTGGGAAGATAAAGGTGGATATGCTGGAATGGCTGGAGTATTTTTTTCACCATTAGATTCACCAACTATAAATGTAGATGAAGATCAATTTGCTCTTCCATTATTCCCAAATTTTAAACAACCACCTACTCATAATGAAGTAGTATATATAATTGGTTTACCTAATCCCTTTTCTCAATTAAGCCCTTCAAAAATATCATATTATTATTTCCAATCAATTAATATATGGAATAGTGTCCACCATAATGCTATCCCAGATCCACTTTGGGCAGACCCAGAAGATAATAGTAATGGTGGTAATGGTGATTATACCCAAACCGAAGCAGGAGTCCCATTAAGACAATCATCTGATGGAGATACAGAAATTAAGTTGGGTGAAACTTTCATAGAAAAATTAGACACAAGAGCTTTACAGTTATATGAAGGTGATGTTACTCATGAAGGTAGATGGGGGAATAGTATTAGATTTGGTTCAACTTCAAATGATGGTATACCTACAAACACATGGTCTGAGGAAGGTGAAGATGGTGATCCAATAACAATTATTAGAAATGGTCAACATGAAGAATTAACTGATCCATGGATACCTCAAGTTGAAGATATTAATGAAGATAAATCAAATATTTATTTAACCTCAACACAAAAAATACCAATTAATGCTATTAATACTAAATATTCTTCATACGATAACGAACCAATAATACCTAATGAATATGTTGACTCTCAAGTAATCTTAAATTCAAATAGATTAATATTTAATTCACGTACAGACAGTATATTATTAAGTGCTGAAAAATCAATATTTTTAGGATCTAATGACTCAGTTAATATAACAGCAGCTAATAAAACAGTAGTAGAATGTAAAGATATAAAGTTTGGTGATAAAGATGCAACTGAACCCATTATATTAGGTAATAAATTTTTAGCTGATTTACAAAAATTATGTACTCAATTAGTAGCTTTAGGAACAGCTTTACAAACCCCTATAGGAGCAGGTCCACCTTTTGTACCTAATGCTGCAATACCTGTACCTGCGGTTAATGTAACACAAGCGGCTCAAACAATAATAAATAAAATTGAAAAATATAAATCAAAAGTAACTACAACTAAATAATGTTAACTCCTATTATCATAAAACAAATTGTAAAGTTAGCAAAAGGAACAGCTAGGTTTGATGCTATGGCTGATTCTATGTTAGAAAAATTTGAATTAGGGTGTCCTCCTGCAGGTGAACTTCAAAGAATAATAGCTCAAAAACAACAAATTATATCAGCTTTAACGCAGGTATCAAGTGTTATTAACACTATTACTAAAATAGGTACAACTTTAAATGGTATATTAACAGGATTAAATATAGCTGTAAATATAATTAAATTCCTTCCTATTCCTCTACCTCCATTTTCTCCTGCATTATTAGCTACAGGTCCCGCGGTTGTAGTTGATATATTAGGAGATTTAGTAAAAGCAGGAAAGGGAGCAGTAGGTATTATACCTGGTGCTTTAAAACAAATAGCAGATGGAATAGCTGCGTTAATAGCTAAGTTAAATGCAATTGATGGTTTATTAAATCCATGTTTATTAGAAGCTGGATTAGATGGCTCCATTAATAACTCTGATTTAAGTACTGTTTTAGCTTCAACCGGTTTAAGTTCAAATGCTAGTGTTAACGAAGCAACAGAAGCTGAATTATTATTACAATTACAACCTAATTCTAATAATCCTCTTTTTTATAAAGGGTGGAAATTAGTAATTCAAAATGAGCCTAATAATACTTTTTCTTTTCCATCTAGAAGAATTGAAGGGACTAAAGATCTTGAAAAATTATATAATTTATCAGATGAAGGATATTCATATTCATCTTCAGTTACAGTATTAATTGAAGAAATTAAATTTAGAATTGATTTATTACAAATTACTGATCCTTCTCTTTTAAATCAAATGGATGGAAACCAGAGTGGAAGTAATAGTGGTCCTGAAACTGGAACTTGTTCTATAGGTAGTTTTACTACTAGAGCTGCTTGTGAAGGTGCAGGGGGTGTTTTTACATCTGATAATCCAAATGCTTCATCATCAGATACAACTCAATTTGGATCATTTAATTTTAATTCACAGGGTCCAAATAGACTTATGGGTCCTGGAATATTAACCCCTCAATTTGGTAATGTAAGTGCTAAATTAATGGTAACAACTCCCCCAGCAACTGTAGAAATTAAAGCTACTACAGGTAATATAAATATTAATTTACCATTAGGGATATCTTTTCGAAGTACTACTATAGTTCAATTCATAGCTACCCCAGATGCCGGTGGTTCTCCTATATCTAAAATAGTAACAGCGGGTCCTGGCCAAACAACAATAGAAACATTTGCAATTACAACTCCAGGAAGATATAGCTATACATTTGAAACATTAGAAGATAAATTTCCCAAAAAGAAAGACCAACAGATAGGAGATTTAAAAATAACATAATAAAAACATAATAATTTAATATTTATAAGAAAAATGAAGTCCACAGAATTAAAAAAAATGATAAAAGAAGCTGTAAAAGAGGCAATTCAAGAAGAACTTAAAGAGGTTCTTTTAGAAGCTGTGCGAGCTCCAAGACAATCAGTACCTTCACCAGTTATAGAAAATAAACAAACTCCCCAAACAGAAAAAACTTTATCTGATAAAAGAAGTTTATATGAACAGGCATTAGGAGAAACATCAATGAAATTTACATCTCAAAATGTCCCTAATACTTTTAAACCCCAACCTGGATTTGATTCAACAAATGGTACATTACCCCAAGGTGAATTAGGTTTAGACCAAATAGCAAATCTTCTACCTAAATAATGGCTCAGATTATTTCAAATAAAAACCCACTTGATCTAAATAAAAGAAAAGCAATTGGTTTTGGTTTCCCTTTAAATGGTAATGCTGTGTTTGTACCTACATACCAATCAAAAGACCAAATTCAAGCCGACTTAATTAACTTTTGTTTAACTAATACCGGTGAGAGAGTGTTTAATCCAAATTTTGGGTTAAATTTAAGATCCCTTTTATTTGAAAATGTAACTGATACTTCATTAGATGAATTAAAAGAAGTAGTTTCTTCTGGAATTGCAAGTAGTTTTCCTCAAGTTAAGGTTGAAAAAGTAGAATTTATTAATCAACCCAACTTAAATACTATTAATTTTATATTAAATTACAAAATTGAATTATTTGGTATAGAAGATGAATTAAATATAGAATTACAATAATGGCTGAATTAGATAGAGACATAAATTATATTGATAGGAATTTTAATACTATAAAAAATTCCATAATAGATTATTCTAAGGCATATTTCCCAAATACCTTTAATGATTTTACACCAGAATCTACAGGAATGTTATTTATAGAAATGGCATCATATGTAGGGGATGTTTTATCATTTTACTTAGATAACCAAGTACAAGAGACTTTCATACAATATGCTAGACAAACAGAGAACTTGTTTAATATCGCATATATGTTAGGATATACGCCCAAAGTTACCACGGTAGCGTCCGTTGATATTGATTTATATCAAACTGTACCTTCAAAAACAGTAGGTACAGAAGTTGTCCCTGATCTAGATTATACCTTAACAATCCCCGCAAATACAACAGTAAATAATCCACAAAACCCAGATTTAACTTTTATAATGGAAGATGCTTGTGATTTTTCAATTTCAAGTTCTATGGATCCTACTGTTATAACAGTATATGAAGTAGCTGGAGATTTACCTCAAACATTTTTATTAAAGAAAACAAGAAAATCTATATCATCTACTATTAATACTACTACATTTACATTTACAAGAGCTAAAAAATTTGACACAGTTAATTTAACAGGAGGTAATATTGTAGGTGTTTTAGATATATTTGATAGTAATGGTAATGAATGGTATGAAGTTCCTAACTTATCCCAAGATGTTATTATGGATTCAATTAGAAATACTAATCCTAATGATCCTAACTTTTATACAGATACGGAAGTTCCTTATTTACTTAGAACTAAACAAATACAAAGAAGATTTGTTACTAGATTTATGAATGAAACTACTCTTCAATTACAATTTGGAGCAGGTTCATCAGGTTTATCAACAGAAGAAATAATACCTAATCCTGATAATGTAGGTTTAGGCTTACCATTTGAAAAAACAAAACTAACAACAGCATTCTCTCCAACTAATTTTGTATTCACAGATACCTATGGTTTAGCTCCTTATAATACAACTTTAACAGTAAGATATTTAACAGGTGGAGGAGTAGCATCTAATGTAGAATCTGGCCAACTTACACAAGTTAATGATTCTGGAATAGCATTTAATAATCCTAATTTAGCGAATAGTGCGGTAGCAAATGTAACGTTTGCATCCGTAGCAGCTAATAATGTGTTAGCAGCTGACGGTGGTCAAGATGGTGATACTGTAGAAGAATTAAGACAAAATGCATTAGGTAATTTCCAAAACCAATTAAGAACAGTTACTAAAGAAGATTATATGATTAGAGCTTTATCTATGCCTGCTAACTTAGGAGTTATAGCAAAAGCATACTCAGCTCCAACCCCAGTATCACAATATCAAGTAGGTGAATTACCTACAATATTAGATTTATATATTTTATCATATGATATAAATAAAAAATTAAGAACAGCTTCAAGGGCATTAAAACGTAATTTACAAACTTATTTATCACAGTATAGAATGATAAATGATGCAGTTAAAATAAAAGATGCTTTTGTTGTTAATATAGGAGTTGAGTTTGAAATTATAGTATTACCTAATTACAATAATAATTTAGTATTAACTAAATGTATAAATTCTCTTATAACATATTTTGATGGAAATCGATGGCAAATTAATCAACCTATTATATTAAAAGAACTATCAGTTTTACTTGATAAAATAGAGGGGGTACAAACGGTACAAGATGTAAGAGTAGTAAATAAAGCGGGTTCAATCATGGGTTATAGTGATTTTGCTTATGATGTATATGGCGCTACTTATAAGCATGTAATTTATCCCTCAATTGATCCAATGATATTTGAATTAAAGTTTCCAAACCAAGATATTAAAGGTAGAGTAGTACCACTATAAAATTAAAAAATGGCAATTTATAAATTATTTCCCACAAAAGATGCTTCTATATACACTCAAGATGTAGAAATGAACACAGGGCTAGATTCAATTCTAGAAGCTTCTACTTATTTAATTAATAACGATCCTTACCTTAGTAGATATTTAATAAAATTTTCAACTAATGAGATATCAAGTACATTTTCAAATTTAATAGGTACTGCATCTTGCCAAGTTAATTTAGTAAATTACTTAGCTTTAGCTGATGGATTAAATAATACTACTCATTTATATTTTTACCCTATTTCGGGGAGTTGGGCAATGGGTACTGGACAATATGATAATACTCCATCAACAAAAAATGGAGTATGTTGGAAATATTCTAACCTATCAGGGTCTAATTGGCCTACAACGTCATTTGGAGAATACGCAACAGGTTCATTTACAACAGTCCCAGGTGGTGGGTGTTGGTTTACAGGTTCAAATTTAGGTTTAAATGTAGAAGCTTCTAGATCATTTGATTATTATGGATCTAAAGATATTGATATTAATGTTACAAATACAGTTAGAACTTGGTATAGTCATTCAATAGATAATAATAATGGTATTCCTAATGAAGGATTTATAGTAAAACAAGGACCAGAAGATGAATTTAATATTTCTATAGATAATGCCCATACATTGAGATATTTTAGCATTGATACTAATACTATATATCCTCCGTCTTTAGAATTTAAGTGGGACAATTCAGAATTTAACACAGGTTCATCTTCAAATAAAATATTAAAAACACCAGAAACCTTTATCTCAATATATAATAATGCAGAAGTATATTACCCTCAAAGTATTCCAAGATTTAGGTTAGCAGCTATCCCAAAATTCCCAGATAGAACATTTATAACATCTTCATATTATGGTGAAAATTACTATCTACCAGAAAATACTTCTTTATATGCTGTCAAAGACACAGATACAAATGAATTTATTATAGATTTTGATCCTAATTTTACAAAATTAAGTGCAGATGATACTTCAAGTTATTTTGATCTCTACATGAATGGTTTGGAGCCTGAAAGATACTATACTATATTAATTAAATCCGTAATAGGTTCTACAACAAAAGTTTTTGATGAAGGCATTAATTTCAAAATTATAAACCCATGAAAGTACAAGCTGACTTAAACAAACAGGTATTTGATAAAAAGAAATTTGAGGATACAATTGATACTGGGTTTAATCAATTATCAACAGGTGAAGATTTAGGATTTTTTGATATTAATTTAGCTACTTTAGAAGATTTTTGGTTATTATATGAAAGATTTTTTTATGATATACCTAAAGAAGGAGAAATAAATTCTCATGAATATTTAACTAAAGAAAGTGGAGCATATGCCAATAGTGATGCAATTAATGATGAGGTTCAAGTATTACTAGATGAAATAGCAGAATTAAGAGCAGAGAATTTAGAATTAAGAGCAGCTGACTTAAATCAACAATTAACCTCAGCAGGTGCTGATCCTATAAGTTTAACAAATTAAAGTAATGTATAAATAATGGCTGAAATAGATAGCACACAAATTTTAAACTTAGACCCAACCCAAGATTTATTTAAAAGAGGATTTGATAATGGGATATTATATACTCTTTATAATTTTGTAAATCATGAGCTAGACTCTAATCCTCAAAATACATATTTCATTTCTGAAATATCATCAGATAGGACTGAAATTAGATTAAGTTCTAATTTTATAGATAATGCTAGATTAGAGATTGTATATAAAGAATTTAAAGAAAGATTAGATTCTACTGATTATTTTGATGAATTTTACATTGCGTTTGCTGGAAATAACTACAATATAGGTGTTAATTGTTTTTTAGATACGTCTAAAGAAAAATACACACTACTTGTTAAATTATACGATGCTCTTCCAACTCAATTTAAAGATAAAGATGAGGTTTATGTTGTAACTAAAACAGCAGAAACTAAAGTATATAAAGTAAATCAAGACCCATCTAGTCCATCAACTGACCCAATAAATCCTGGGGTATTATTTGAAGATGGTTTTGAATTAGATAACCAATCTATAATACCAAACGAAAATATTAATAGCACATTCACACCAGATGAAAATAACATTGAACTTTACATATATGATGTAAATTTAGGATTATTAGCATCAGATTTGGGAGTTTTAGGCCCAGATGGTAAATGGCAAGGTTTTTCTGATTACACAATTACAGACCCAAATGGGGGAGATTTAGAAGATGAATCAAATTTAGGAGAAGGAGTATGTTCATTAGGACCTGAATACACAACTCAACAAGCTTGTACTGAAGCAGGAGGTACTTGGACATCTACAGATGGAGGTACTTGTTCATTAGGACCTGAATATACGTCACAACAAGCATGTACTGAAGCTGGAGGAATTTGGACATCAAATAATGAGTCTGCAAATGGTTCATGTTCATTAGGACCTGAATTCTCAACTAAAGAAGCATGTTTATCTGCAGGAGGACAATGGACTCCAAGTAATGGTTCTTGTTCATTAGGCCCACAATTTACAACTCAAACTGCTTGCGCAGCTGCGGGCGGTATTTGGTCGATCAACAAGCCCGGTGTCTGTACTTTAGGACCGCAGTATACCACACAATACGCGTGTATAGCGGCAGGAGGTATATGGCATAACAGTGAAATATATGGTGATGCTACTTTCTTAAGAGGACCTAATACTAACCTAGAAATAAAAGATTTTGTTAATAATTCTACAGTATATAAAACTAAAGATGAATTATTATCTTCACCTTCAACATCATCAAGAAATAATCTTGATTATTATTTAAATCAAAGAGGTGTTACAATAACCCCTGATTATTCTAAATTTAATGAATTTGTTAATTTTTCATCTGCAAAACAAAGAGTACAAAACTTTTACCATAAAGTATCTCAAATACAAAGTTATGAAGATGAATTAAGTATATTAAATTCAATTACTGGTAACTCATCAGAATCAATATCTGTAACTTCTAGTAAAGCGTCTATTGAAGGTAATATTACAAATTTAATTAAAAATTTTGATGGTTATGAATATTATTTATACTATATTACAGGTTCAAGTTCATATCCAAAAACAGGAACTAAATTCCCATATGAATTAAAAGATACAGGTTCAATAGAAGTATTAAATTGGTTAGGTAGTTCTAATGAAAGCAGCCAATATTATGGTGGTACATTATTAAGTGCTTCATTTTATGATGAAGATAATCAAAATTGGTTATTTTATACTGTACCTGACTTTATTAAAGAGAATGAAAATAATGATAATTATTTAACTTTTTGTAATATGGTTGGCCAATCTTTTGATGAGATTTGGCTTTATACAAAAGCAGTTAGTCAAAAGACTAACACTACAAATACTTTAGATGAAGGTGTTCCTTTAGATTTAGCTCAACCTACTATAGAAGGTTTGGGGTATCAAGGATTTGGAAATAATTACAATAATCAAGATAATTATATAGGTTTAACAGGTGAAAATAATGGTGATTTTCTACCACCAACAGGAAGTGAATTAATTACAAATTACATAGCTGTAAACAGTGGTTCTATAATTAACTACTGGGCAGATAATTATTCATTTTCGGGATATGTTGAACAAATTATAGAAGAAGGTTTCCCTTATGCAATAGATAAAGTAAGTAAAGAAATTTATAAACGTCTTTACCATAATATGGCTTATCTTGTTAAGAAAAAAGGTACAACAGCTGGATTAAGACAACTTATTAATATATGGGGTATACCAAGTACAATATTAAGAATAAACGAATTTGGAGGTAAAGATAAAGATAATTCTGATGATTATGATTTATGGTACGATAGATATAGTTATGCCTATACTCCAACAGGTACACAAAACTTTCCAAGTGCTTCAATGGTATTCCCATGGATGCCTCTTACAAGAAATTACACAGCAGAAAATGCTGAAATAGTACCAGACAACTTCCAATTTAGGTTTAAAACTTTCGGCATTCCTACTAGTTCAAATGCTGCTATAGGAAACCATTACACTCAATCTCTATTAGTTAAAAAATCAGATGGAGATGCTACTACAACAGATTTTGATTTTGGTATTAGGTTAACATATGAGCCACAAGAAACAGGTTCATATAATGGAGCCCAAAATGATGAACGTAACAAATATGGCACATTAAACTTCTTTATATCAGGATCTAATAGTCCAAATGAAACCATATTAAGTGGTTCTGGGATTTATTTACCATTTTTTGATGGTGGTTGGTGGAGTGTTATGCTTCAAAGAGATCAACACCTAGCTACAAACCTTAATGGGACTAATACAACATATACCCTATCAGCTGCTAATAACATATATAATGGAGATGATGGAGATCAAATTGGATTTGTAGGGGGGACATCTGCTTCTTCCCATTTTACTAATTTATATGGTTCTGGTCTATATGGAAACGCTTTATATGGTCCCCTTAATAGTACATTTAATAAATCCTGGAATGCTTATGGTACTACTGAATATGATGGAATTTATTTAGGTGGTTATGTTTCTGGTTCTACTGTAGGAAATATTATTTCAAACCCAGATGGAAAAATGTTTAGAGGTTCTTTTCAAGAATTTAGATATTATTCTAATGATATCTCTGCTGAAATATTTAATGATTTTGTAATGAATCCTGAAAGTATAGAGGGTAATAAAATCACAGGTTCAGAAAGTTCTTTTGATATAGTTAATTTTAGAGCTCCTTTAGGTAACGAATTAGAAAGTAATTTTGTTGTATCCGCAAGCTCAATTAATGCTACTCAATCATTTAAATCATTACATCCCGCAGTATCAGGAATGTCTAGTTACGTAATAACTTCATCATTTTATAATCCTGTAACATCAGCTACATCAAGTGATTATACTTTAAGATTATATAACCCAACACCATCATATAGTAAAACACTTAGTTTATTAAATAGACAACCTTATTTATTAGATCAGCCTGCTATAGGGGTTTCTAATAGGATTTCAAATAAAATTCAAATAAGTGATGGTAATGTATTTGGTAATATTTTATCAAATCAAATGAGTATTCAACAAGATTATGTAGTAAGTAGAAGTTACACAGATGATTTAACTAGTTTAGAAGTAGGATTTGCTCCATCAGATGAAGTAAATGATGATATTATAGCTACATATGGTCATGGTGTTATAGGAGATGGAATAGCCGATCCTAGATATAGACAGTTAAAAACAACAGATTACCCAAAATTAAGAGAAACAGAAGCAGATTATCTTAGAAAATATACTAAGGGTAATGTTCAAGATTACATAAGATTAATTAAATATGTAGATGATTCTTTATTTAAAGCAATAAAAGCATATGTTCCCGCTCGTACAAGTATTACAACAGGTATTATTATAAAGCAAAACATGCTTGATAGGAGTAGAAATATTCCTACTACTATAGATTTTGATACTACAATAGCATTTTCTCCAACACCAAATTGGGGCACTCCTATAATAAAAAGAGACATAGTATTAACCTCTTCAATATCAGATTTATTAGATGGTGAAGATAAAGATGGTCTAATATTTGGGGGTACAGGAGGTACAATGGATAGTTTTAATTATTACGGGGCTGCAACTACAGACCCAAGAACTGGAAATGCTGGTACTGCTAGTTATGGTGATGTTCCTATGAATGTAGGTCAATTCACTCAATCCTATATTGATAGATTTGATACTATTGCAGGTCAGCAGAATTTAACAGCATCAACCCAACCCGAATTTTATACTGGAGAGTTTAGTGGATCAGAATTTCCTGCTGTAACTCAATCACTATTTAACAATCCATTTTCAGCTCCCTCTTCTTTAGAATCAACCTATCATATTTCTGAATCAGTTTATGATCACATCCATGCTAAGGTAGAATTTGAAATACAATACGCAGGTTTTGGTTATTTGGATGAAACTGAAAATCCTTATGAACCAGGATTAACAGTAGAAGGGTTAACTGAAGGTTGGAATACACCTGGAAGAGGTTTAATTGTGATGGGAACTTCATCGGTTTATAGAAGTAATGCTGCAGATGGGGTTAATCATTTTTGTAATATAATGGCTGTAGTATTACCTAAACAAGATTTAAATGGTAATGATCTTACAGAATATACTAATGTAGGTATAAATGGAGAACAAATATTTTATCCTACAATAGGGGAACAAAAACAAATTCCCCTTAGAACTGCTTTTTCATCATCACTCCCAGCCACTGGTGTAAATAGCCCTTACCCCCCTACTCGAGTTAGTAAATTTGGAGTTGACTTTATGAATTTATATGCATATAGGGTAGATTCTTATTATAATAATTCTGTAAATGTTTCATCAGGAACAGAAAATGTTATGTTCAAGAACAAACCTTTTAATGGAATATCACAACCTGCACTAGCTGCACCATTCTTCCAATTTATAGCATACTCAGCAAGTTCAGCAATAGACCCTGTTTCACCAAGTGCATTTTGGGATTTAGGTATTACTACAGGTAAAATTACAGGAACTACAATAGGTAAGTGTATCTTAAATTCTCCAACCTCTGGATTTGGTTCTGCAATTCAAAATCAAACACAATGTATAGCAGCTGGTGGGAGCTGGGTGAACTCACCCGTAGGTAGAGTATTAGATGATACATTTACAGGTTTTGGATCAAAAATGAACAACATTAATGGTCAGGATTTCTTTTCAAACCAATTAAGTGGAACCAATGGGACATTAAATGAAGGTCTTTACAGTTCATTGGTCAATAATGATTTTATTGGAACTGGAAATACAGGTTCATCATTTGATGTTGTTAGAATAGAAGAATACCCAGGAAATGGTGGTGGTAGTAAAATAGGATCCCTCCCATCATTTACTTATTCAGATATTTTGAATAATGAAAATCCAATAAATTTATATAATGGGGTAAATGGAGTTTTAAACGCTGGAGTTTTAGTTTCAACTACAATGAGACAACCTACAAATCCTGAATACGGAATGACCTTACCACCAAACAGAATAAATGATCAAGGTCATAGAGTATTTCAATATGTAGGAGGTCCTTATGGATTACAAACCGCAAATCAGGGTCCTATAACGTCAGTTACACCACTAAGTGAAACTACGGTAATGGAAGTTGCATCTGGGCAAAATACTACGGATTTGCAATGGATGAATTCTCGTAATGCTATTTTAGGATATAGATCTCCAATAACAACAACTTACGGAGCTGCAACTACTAATGTATTTGCTCCAGGTGGTGATTTAGATTATAGAGGTACTTTTAGAACATTATTGCATTTAGGTCAATCAAATAAAGCAAAACAAACAGCTAGAGAAGCCCTTAAAACATCTCCAATCCCTATATCAACCGCGAGTATACACACATACCCTGCAGGGTGGGTGTATTATTATGAACCTGATGGTTCAGTTACAAAACCATGGGATCCTATGGTAAATGTCAAAATCACATCTGGTACTTTTCTTTCAAATTATCGTAAAAACACCCCTGTTCCCTCAGGTTATATTCCAAACAAACAAATAATAGGAGTTGGAATTAGTAAAACCTCAATAGATATTGTAGGTAATGTAAATGATTTATCTGCAACATTATTAGATTCTAATTTCCAGTTTGGTCCTGTATCATTCCCAACTTCTGCTTCTTTTAACCCAGATCAAACAGGTTTTCAATCATCTATTTTAACTGCAAATCAGAAATTCATATTTGCTACCTCCGGTCAGGATGGCCTAGATATCCCTAGTAACTGGTACACTCCTTCTGTACCTCCTATTACTTACTTTTTGGAAGGTGGCGACACCAATAATTTCCAGAATACTGATTTTGTTCAAATTTATGGGAGAACACCTGCACCTTTATCTAATGGATCTACATTACCGTTAGAAAATTTTGGTACAACTTTAGATTTAAAATCAATCTATTATTTTGATTACCCAGCAGATCTCCAACTTCCATTTTTACAAAATTACCAACAGAATAAAAGTGAAAATACTGCATCTTTTGCATTACCTGTACTTACAGATAGATCGATACCATTTTTCTTCTCTCCACTATTACCCGCAGGAAGTGTTAATTTTGATAATTCTCAATATAATGCTTTATTAAATAATTTTAATGCAAATAGAAATAATTCATATTTAATGGATATTGATTTCTCAACATCTCCTACTAATCCTGTAAATCAAGCTCAATTAATAGCGGGTACAGCAATAAAAGCAGAAATCCCAGATAGTAACTATACTGCAAAATCTTCAATAATACCTAGATATGAAGGTAGTAAAGTAACAAGTGCTAATTATAATTTCCCTACACCTGCAGGTGAAGTAGGTACAGCAGAAGATTTTAAGGAACTAGAAGATTATGTATTGCCCGAATTTTTAAATGGTGATACTGGTAGTTGGGGAGGTGATAATTCATTTGGTAATACAGCAACTATAGATAAACATCCTATCTATTTTGCTCGTTTTAGAGAATCAGTCGAAAATAAAAATACACCTGGTACTTATACATTTAATATAGATTCATTAATTACTGCACCTTTTGATTCAAAACTTGGTAAAGAAGAATTCCCGGAAATTATTAAAATAGATGGCAGTAACCAAAACCTCCAATCTACAGTTAGTTCATTTGAAGTAGGCAGAAAAGCATCAGTAGCATATGATAAAACTATTACAAAAACAGGAACAAATGGTAGTGTAACAAATGTTGATTATTCTAAATTATCAGTAGGTGAAAATAGTATATTTCAAGGTGGGTTAGAATTACAAAATATAATGTGGAATTATATAGATCAATCCTCATACACAAATGGGTTTATTGGTTCAGTTTTACCTACTATGAGTTTTGATAGAACTTCTGGACCTGAATGGGCTGCAGTATCACAAAACAATAAACCAAATCAAGATTCAAGAGAATTAATAGAATTAGGACAAACTTCTGATAATATTAGGTATCAAGTTGGAATAGGTAATGTGTTTTCTCCCTTAACTCTTAACACAGGTAGTTATTTACATACTGGAAGTAATGCTTTATATTTAGGAGGAGGACAATTAAATGTTTCACAAAGTGTAGGATCTCAAACTACGGTTAATGGTAACTGGTATGGCCCCTCATTAGGTGTAATCCATACTATTAATAAATGTATTCAAAATAAGATAGCATTCACTGGATCTTTTAGTGGAACAGGAGTAAATGAATCACAAATAAAATCCCCAGGAGTACCTGATGATAATTTAAAATATAATATAAAAGATAAAGATTTATATTTTTCATTTGACCCAAGCTCATCTGCTAAATTTAATGATTACGCACAAAACCCTAATACTATAGGTACTAATTCCCCAAGTGGAAGTCGTTCTCTTCCAATAATTCAATATACTAATACTCAAGAACCATTCTTAATTGAAATAGGGGATGAAATAACAATAAAATATACTATTAGGGCTACAGATTCAAGCATAGTAAATTATCAAGATTTTTTCGTAACAGGAGTTCCAAACACAAATGGTAATACAAATAATTCTCAAACAAATTATTACAATGTTAAACAGTTAACCACTTTTGCAGGAAGTAACGATCTAAACACTAATCTAATTTTAAAGAATATATTTGCTAAAATTGAAGTTACGCCAGACCCAACAACAATATCTCCTTCTATTCAAGTAATAGATGGATTTCAAATAAGAAGAAGAATAAATGCAGATGATAGAGTTATTGTTTACCAAACCGCACCTCCTAAATCACAAGGATCTTTAACACCAAGTGGACCTGGATTTTTAATACCTAATGATTTATCTGCAGTTCAAAAACTAAATGTTGAATCTTTAATTACACAACTAAGAGGTAAAAACGCATTTGAAACAGATAAAGAAACAGATTCTTAATCATCTTGATTTTGAGCTTGGAATAAAAATAAAAAATTCGTATATTTATAATTAAACAAATTAAAACAAATGGGATACTTAAATAACCAAGTAGTAACAATAGATGCTATTTTAACTAAAAAAGGAAGAGAGCTATTAGCTAAAGGTGATGGTACTTTCAATATAACACAATTCGCATTAGGTGATGACGAAATTGATTACACATTATACAATCCACAACATCCATCAGGGTCTGCATTTTATGGTCAAGCTATAGAAAATATGCCTTTATTAGAAGCTTTTCCAAATGAAAATCAAATAATGAAATATAAATTAGCTACTTTACCAAGAGGTACAGCTAGAATGCCAATATTAGATTTAGGTCAAGGAAATGTAAAATTAAGACAAACAGCTCAGAAAACAATAACACCACAAACATTAAATTTCTTAGGAAACAATTCAGTTTTCGAATCTTCAGGATATACATTTACTATTTCAGATTCAAGATTATTTACTAATTTTATAGGAAGTGGAGTTGAACAACCAGAAACATTAGCTCAAACTTCTACTTCAACAACCGGTACTAATGTATCTAAAACAGTAATAGGTACTACATTAACAATGAGAGCAACTGGTGTTAATACCTTATTTGGTAAAAATAGTGTATTATATGCTACTTTAACTGTAGTAGGTAGAGATAGTGGAGCAAGAGTACAAATACCAGTATCAATTTCCCAAACTTTATTAAAAGAACCAATAGGTTAAGAATAATTAAATAACTATGTCATATAAAAGATTACAACCCGAAGATTTAGTAATAAGCACAGATTCAGTAGCTGGTACAGTATGGTCAAATAATGTCCCAACTTTAAATAGCTTTTTTACTTCTTCAAACCAAATTAATAGTAATATAGGACAATTTTACTATACCGTATATCAAACAGCATCAACAGATACAACAGCCGCTACTCAATTTGATATAGCATATGCTGATAGATACGGAAGTGGAAGTCAATATTATAATGCTTTAACACCTGGATACTCACCTACAGGAACAACTTATGGTCAATTCCAAACATTAATATTAGCTGATGAAACTGCAAATTTTACATTTGGTAATAAAACATCTGATTATTTTTATGTTATAAACCTTCAAAGAGCAAGATATAAACAAAGTATCCTCCCAGGTTCTTTAATCTTAAACTTATCAAATCCTAATGATATTCTCTCTGGAAGTATTGTTCTAACAGATGATAGTCAAGTTGCAACTTCAGTAACATTTACTGATGCAGGTAGAGTATATAATATAGTATCGGGTTCTGCAGGTACTATTAATACAAGTAAACAAATTAATGGGTATACAACAGTTTCTGGTTCCTATGGTTATCTTTTACCTGATGTAGGTTTAATTTTATTAAATGGAGCTGCTCTAGATGTAACTCAATCTGCGGGTGGTATTAGTTTAGGCACAGGAAGAGGTAATAATGTCGCAAATAATAATCCTGCTAAATTAGTTAATTCTTTAAATGCTAAGGGTCAAATTGCGGGTAATCAGGGAACTACAGGATTTACTATTAATAATGAAGAAGTGTTATCATCTGATTTTATATTTGTAAGAGCAAGAAATAATGAATTTAACTACTCAGAAAATCCATCATTCATATCGGGGTCAACAGGAGAATTAATTCAAAGTAGTTTTGTAGATAACCCTTTAACATATATTACTACAGTAGGATTATATAACGATTCAAACGAATTATTAGCAGTAGCTAAATTATCAAGACCACTACCAAAAGATTTTACAAAAGAAATGTTGGTAAGAGTCAAACTTGATTTTTAAAATGAATGAGCGCGTTCAAACAATTAACAACTAAAGATGTAGTATGCACACCTTTTGATGCCAGTAAAAAATACAGGCTTAAGGGTAATGAAATAACTGGTTCTGGTATAGGAATTGAAATATATCAAGGTCTTAATAGAAAATCAAGTGTATATCCGGGAGAACCCGCATTAGATTATCAAGATACAGGTTACGTTTATAAGCAAAAAAAATCTTTAGTTTATAATAGCATTAAGCAATTATACTATACTAATTACATTTCTTCAAGTATGGGAGATGATATTTCACTTCCCTTTAAAATACCTGGAGCAGGTAGAGATGATACAAGATTTGTAGGTCAGTATTCCTCCCCCATATATGAAAATTATTTACAAAGTACATTAACACAATCTAGATTTTTCCCAACAGCATCAAATAGTGAAATTTCAGTTATATCAATTCCTTCAACATTATATGGAGAAATGATAATACCCCAAACATTTAATGCACAATATACAGCATCAAATGGTTCAAGATTTTCTATTAAAGATGATGGTGATGGTAATATTCTTGTTAATAATGCTATTGAAGGTCAAATATTTTATTCTCATGGTATAGTAACGTTTACATCAGGAAGTTTATATAATATAGCAGATAATATTGTAAGTACAGATAGGTTACCTGGGTTAAATATAAATTTTGACTCAACTATACGAATATATGAACATCAATATAAATGTGGTATAAGAGATAATGAGTTTACATATTCCCAAAACCCCTCAATATTATCAGGAAGTAGTGATGATGTCTATTATGATTTTGCTACTGGTTCCTATTTTGTACCTTATGTAACTACAGTAGGATTATACAATGAAACTAATGATTTATTAGTAGTAGGTAAAATCTCTTCTCCAATCCCAGTTTCACAATTTACAGATACTACAATTATAGTAAACTTTGATACTTAAAATTTTAATATTAACCAAAACAAATATATGGAATGGATAGGACTCAAAGGAGAACCAATATCAACCATCACAGATTTCCCAGATAACACATTCGGATTTATTTATAGAATAATGCATAAACCCACAGGCAAAGCCTATATAGGTAAAAAAGTATTATACTACAATCGAAAAGTTAAATTAACTAAAAAAGATTTAGCTTTATATGAAGGTGTAGTAGGTAGGAAACCATCATACAAACTAGCAATAAAAGAATCAAACTGGTTAACATATTGGGGTTCAAATAAAATACTTAAAGAGGTAATGGAAGCAGAACCCCTAGAAAATTTTGAACGTAGCATTATTAAAACAGCATCTACCAAAAAACTATTAACATACTACGAAACACAATATCAATTTGTACATCAAGTACTAGAAAAACCCGAAGAATATTTTAACGATAACATTCTTGGAAAGTTCTTCACAAAAGACTTTGATGTCTGAATTTTTTTTCGTATATTACACCATATGATAAATGAGCTACTAGTCAATCTAGTAAATACGGTTTTAGGAACAGGTAAAAGGACTGCACGTGGCAATCAAGCACATCATTGTCCTTACTGTAACCATCATAAAAAGAAATTAGAAATCAACTTTTCCCAAGAAAAGAAGGGCTTAAATCCTTGGCACTGTTGGGTATGTAATAAAAAAGGAAATAGAGTATCTACATTATTTAAAAAGGTAAAAGCATCACCTGAAAACTTTCAAAAACTAACCAAATTAATAGGTGAAGAAAAAGAATACAAGAAGGAAGAAACATTCAAAGAATTAAAACTACCCAAAGAATTCACATCTATCCTTAACAATACAGACATATCAGCTCGTCATGCCTTATCATACTTAAAACGTAGGGGACTAACCATAGAAGATATTAAAAAATACAATATAGGATTTTGTGATTATGGTTCTTATGCTAATATGGTTATTATACCCTCATATGATGGAAATGGAGATTTAAACTATTTTACAGGAAGATCATACCAAAAAGACCCATATGTTAAATACAGAAATCCTGATTGTTCAAGAGATATAATACCATTTGAGTTATTTATTAATTGGGATTTACCTTTAGTATTATGTGAAGGTCCATTTGATGCAATGGCAATAAAACGAAATGCTATACCATTATTAGGAAAAAATATACAAACAAATTTGTTAAAAAAGATTATTACATCAGCAGTTAAAAAAATATATATTGCATTAGATACAGATGCTAAGAAGCAAGCACTTAATTTTGCCGAAAAGTTTTTAAACGAGGGTAAAGAAGTATACTTCGTTGAGTTAGAAGGAAAAGATCCAAGTGATTTAGGTTTTGCCCATTTCACTAATTTAATTCAAACCACTTATCCAATGGGTTATTCAGACTTAATGGAGAAGAAAATCTCATTAATATGAGTAAAAGAAATATAAAAAAGAAATACAATAGGATACTTGAAATATCTGAAGATGCTAAACAAATAACATTACCAGATTCTAGATATTACAGAAGAAATGGTAAATACTATCCATCTATCACATACGTTTTAAGCTGCTACCCAAAAGGTAAATTTTTCCAAGACTGGCTTAAAAAAGTAGGATACAGTGCTGACTACATTGTTAGAAAAGCAGCAGATGAAGGTACTCAAGTACATGAAATGTGTGAAGATTACCTAAACGGTAAGGAATTAAATTTCTTATCTGAAGCAGGCAACCCTTTATATGATCCAATGGTATGGCAAATGTTTCTAAAATTCGTAGATTTTTGGGAAACATATAAACCAACACTACTAGAAGCTGAAGTACATTTATTTTCAGATGAACTTAAAGTAGCAGGTACATGCGATTTAGTATGTGAAATAGACGATGAACTATGGATTATAGATTTTAAAACATCAAACCACTTACAAACGACTTATGATTTGCAGACCGCTGTTTACGCTAAATGTTATGAAGAGTGTTTTGGGAAAAAAGTAGACAAGCTAGGAGTTCTATGGTTAAAATCATCCAAACGTGGACCTAAAGAAGGTAAGATTCAAGGGAAAGGTTGGGAAATGTATGAATCAAAACGTACACAAGAAGAAAACATAGACATATTTAATACTGTTAAAAGACTATTTGACCTAGAAAACCCAAAACACTCACCAATATTTACAGAATTCAGAACACAAGTGAAGAAAAAAGACTAATGCGCATATGCTTGGTTTCCTAAGGTAGATTTCGTATATTTATAACATATGATAGGATTAGTACAATTATTAAGAGAAGTTCAAGGCAAACCAATAGCAATACTGTTAGCAGGCGCTCCAGGTGCAGGTAAAGGAACTATATTAAGAGATTTAGATTTATCAGGTTTAAAAACATTAAATTTAGATGATACAATAGCAGCATTATCTAAATCAGATGGGTTTACATTAAATCAAAAAGCAGCAGATGCTGAAGATAGAAGTAAATTTATGAAAGCAATGGCAGCAGCCACTAAGGATCTTAAAACAGAAAAAATCCCACAAACCATAGCAAACGGTGAATCTTTTATATTAGACGGCACATCTGCATCTAAAAACCAAACTATTAAACTAACTAACGAATTAAAAGAAGCAGGATATGAAGTAATGATGTTATATGTTTATACTGATTTAGAAACATCTTTAAAACGTAATCAAGAAAGATTTGAAAAATCTGGAGGTGAAGATAGAAGTTTACTACCCGGAGCAGTATTAAGCACATGGAAAGGTGTAACACAAAATTTTAAAGATTATCAAGATTTATTTGGGTCTAATTTTATATCTGTAGCAAATACAGGTGAAGATGAAACAATGAAAGACATAGAAAATATATTACAAACCTATGTTGAACCATTTAAAGTTAAAGACGGTAAAGAAAAAACAGAAAAAGAAGAAGCAAGATCTAATGCTTCAAAAGCTAAACTAAACCAAGAAGTACAAGACATTTTACAATCAGATCAAATATCGAACATAATTAATTCTTCAATATCAAAAGAAGAAGCACAAAGTAAAATAAATGCATTTATAAAATGAACGAATTAACTAAATTTTTGGTAGACAGCATATTAAATGAAGATCAAAAACAAACCATTGCTTTATTTGGCGGTGGGTTTAAACCACCAACAAAAGGTCATTTAGATGTTATCATAAATGGATTAAGACAAAATCCTGAAATTAATAAAGTAAAAATTATAGTAGGTGGAGGTAAAAGAGGAGATTTTAACCAAATCCAATCAGCCAAAATTTGGGAAATATATAGAAATGCTAATTTAATCCCAGTTGATGTTGAAATAATTAAAGCTAGTCCTTTTAAATATTACAAAGATTACCTTACTCAAAACCCAAATGATAAAGTATTTGTTTTTATAGGTTCAAGAGAAGGAGATGAGGATGATCAATTTGATGTAAAAGAAAGATCAGAATATGTTAAAAAATATAGCGACAATGTTATACCTGTAGAAGTTGCTACTACTGGTGGTGTAAGTGGAACTGAAGCAAGAGACTTATTTCAAAATAATATTAAAAGCTTTAGAAATATGTTCCCTGACAATCTATCAGACGATGAATATAATCAAATTTTAAAAATACTAGGTAAAAAAGATATTAAAGAAGGTAGGAAAAAGAAAAAAGATCCTAAAAAAGGTACAGGTAAAAAACCAAAAGATAGTAATAGAAGATTATACACAGATGAAGATCCAAAAGACACAGTGGGTATTAAATTTAGTACTAAACAAGATATAGTAGACACATTAAATAAAACTTCATTTAAATCTAAATCTCATGCTAGACAATCTCAAATTATAAATTTAATCCATCAAAGGGTAAGAGCAGCATATGGAAGAGCAAAAGATCCTGCTGTAAAAAAACGTTTAAAAACCGGATTAGATTATATTACAAAGAAAAAAGAGGCGTCTAAGAAAAAAACTCAAAGGTTAAAAAACAAAAAATTAAACGAAAACAAACTTTCCTTAGATGATACTATTTTACTTTCAAAAACTCTTAGAGATAAAGATAAAATGAAACAAATACATAGTTTATTAGTTCAAATGTTTCCAAAACAAAAAGAGTTTTTAGATTATAATTATAAAAATGATCAATTTAATGATTTTAGACCCTTTATTTTTTATATAGATGAATATATTTTTGAGGGTCCTAAATTAATACCCTACACTGAATTAAAACTTGATCCTGATGCATATGCAGAAAGAGAAAAAAAATATAAAGAATATATTGAAGGTAAAATAGACAAATATTTTAATTCTTCAAATTCAGACCCTAGAAAAGTAAACTTATCTAAAGTACCTCCTATAACAATAGATGCAGAAGGAATGGTTGCTGGTGGAAACCATAGGGCTTTTTTAGCTATTAAACAACAAAACCCTCTTAAGGCTTATCAAGTAGTAAAGGCTAATAATACCCACCCCAATGTGGAAAAGATATTAAATATAATAGGAAGAAAAAATCAAAAAGAAAATATAGACCCTAAATCTCAAGCTAAACATAAAGGCAAATCAGCACCATTTGGTTCAGCATATGAACCTGTAAATGAAGTTAATCTTATCACAGGAAAAGATTTTGGCAAAGATAAATTAAAAGAAATTACACCTATTATATTTTTATCTCATGATAATTTTAAAGAAAACGAAATTAAAAAAATAAAAAAAGATTTAGACTCAGACCCCTACATTAGTTCTAGGTATGCGGGAATAGTTTTAGATTTTAATTCATTTAAGACAGACAAGGGATTTGATTTTAATAAAATAATTAAAACGGGAAATAGTATAACAAATTCTATTAAAACACAATATAAAAACAAATTAAGTAAATTAGATCCTGTTGTGTATGTAACTTATACTCCTAAATCTAAACAAATTAAAGACATATTAGGGAATAAATTTTTATTTTTAAATAGATTAGATGCTGGGGATATTGTAATTAACAGTAAGTTACAAATGAGAAGGGGAGCAGATGAAGTAACAGCGCGTTTGGGTAAAGCCTTTGATACATCAGGGATTAAAAAATTAAATGAAAATGCTACATATTCTAGTAAAATCGATTATAAACAACAAATAAAAGATTTAACTAAACATATGATAAAAAAAGGTATGAATATATTACCTTTACCTAAAGTCATATTCAAACATGGGGATCAAGAAAATGCATCTCAATTTTTAGGTAAAACAGCATATTATAATCCTAGTGATATGGTAATAGTTTTATACACAGAAGGTAGACATCCAAAAGACATAGCTAGATCATTCTCACATGAAATGATTCACCATATTCAAAATTTAGAAAACAGATTAGGTGGTATTAATACTACCAATACAATGGAAGATGATAATCTAAATGACATTGAAAGAGAAGCATATACAAAAGGTAACATGACATTCAGAAACTGGACTGACAATAAAGATGGAGAAGAAGTTACTAGTCTAAATGAAAAAATAGTAGGTGAAAAAATCGAATGCGATAACTGTGGTTGGAGCTGGAACATAGTAGATGGAGGAGATGATTTATTTATATGTCATAAATGTGGGTATGACAATACTCCATTAAACGAGGCAAAACCCTACAAACATAAATTTGGATTTAGTGACAAATTAGGTAAAGATCCATTTGGATTAAATCAATATGCTCGAGAATTAGTAGGAGAAGCATTTGATGAAGATCAAGAACCCTTTGTAGTATATTGTGATATGGATGGTGTTTTATGTGATTTTGAGTTACAATTTAAAGAATTAACAAATGGTATATCTGCTAAAGAATATAAAGCAAAAAATGGAGTAAATGGGTTTTGGAAAATAATAACAGACCAAGGAGAAAAATTTTGGTCAGAAATGCCTTGGACTCCCGAAGGAAAAAAATTATGGTCATATATAAAAAAATACAACCCAATATTATTATCAGCACCTTCAAATGACCCCTCATCAAGATTAGGTAAAAGACAATGGGTAGAAAAAAATCTACCTGGTGTTACTCTTAAATTAGCATCTAGATTTAATAAACCAGATTATGCTACAAATGATAATACCGTTTTAATAGATGATTATTATGGTACTATAGTTAACTGGAAAGATAAAGGTAGTATTGGTATATGGTATAATAATTACAGTAGTGCAATAACACAGTTACAAAAAGCAGGTTTATGACAAAGTTAAAATCAAGTGGATATAAAGGAGGAAATATAAAAACCTCACCAAAAATAACAAAAAACCCAATTGAAGAAAATATACAAAATGATCAAAATAATTTTCTTACTTTAATTCAAAATAGGTATATTAATAGTGAATTATCCTTAAATGATATTGAAATATATATTCAATGTTTGAAAGAATTAAAAAATACCGGTAGTTCTAATACTGGTATGATAAAGTCATTTAAGTTACAATATATGATTCCTGTTATAGAAAGATCGTTAGAATCAAGTAATTTATTCTCAAATCATTTAACTCAACAGATAGAATACCTTGAGAAAATGTTATTAGATTTAACCCAAAAGGAAATACAACCTTCAAGAACTAGACCAAAACAAGGTAAAATATCAAAAGAGAATTATAAAGGGGGTAGTGTTAGTTCAAAAGATACAATATCTTACAATTTAAGCAAAGAACAAAAAATAGTAAATGATATTAATACTTTCCTAGAAGGATTAAGCAATTCATATTTAAATACTATTTATACTAAAGAAGACTTAGAATGTTATATAGATTGTTTAAATCATTTTAAATCATCAACACCTGTAAATCATTACCCAAATAATAAATCATTACATAAAGTAGCTAATTTTACACAAACTATTTTTGATAATAGTTCAATTTCAATTTCACATCTAAACCAACAGATAGAAGGTATTGTTAAAATACTAACTGAGGTTACACCTAAAATAATAGAACCTAAGCGTGCTAAACCTACCCAAGGTAAAGTAAGTACATTATCAAAAGGATATAAAAAATAAAGTTATGGAAGACAATATACTAAAAAAAGAATTTAAGAAAAATGATGTTGAGCGTATACGAAATCTAGTACAAGGTAAGTATGGTGAAAAAACAGGCCAAAGTGTAGGATACCAGAAAAAAATCATAGATCGTAAAGAAGGTGATATATGGGAAGAAGATGGTCGTAAATGGACTATTAAAGAAGGTATTAAACAAAATGTAACTAAATTAGATAAAGCTAAAGAAGCACACGTTACTCCTTTATTTTGCCCTAATTGTACTAAAATAATGAAAAAAAGATTTGATAGTGATTATTACAAAATCCATAAAAAATGTTTTGATTGTGTTATAATATTTGAATCTGAAATAAAAAAGGCAGGTCTATGGGAAGAATATGAAAAAAATATTATCAACTCAGAAATAGATGGATTCGCAAAATCATTTAAAGAATATGTTGAAGATCAATTAACCCAATCTAATAATTCATTTATCACTGAAGCAGGTGATGTTGAAAAGTGGGATGGAGGTTTAAATAAAGAAAGAGTTTTAGAATCTTTAAATAAAACTATTAAACATTTAAACTCACTAAAAAAATAAAATAAAAAAAAGTACATGGGGCGCATAGATAATAGGCCTTTATATATTTATCATTATATTAAAAACTAACAACATGAATGAATTTGATTTAAGAAATTTTCTTTCAAACAACCCATTATTAGAGAAAAAACAAGACTCTAAAAAAGGAAATAAGGAAGAACAAAAAAGAATGGAAGGCGCTATTAAAGATAATGCTGACCACATAGAAAAACTAATAAAAGATCTTAAAGCCGATAAGAAAAAATTAGCTAAGCTTAAAAAAGACGAACCTAAAGATGTTAAAGAAGCTCAAGGGTACAACGACAGAGATGACGAATCTATAGGTGCTAAAGATGGTGCTGAAAAGGACAAAAAAGTATCTATGAAAGCCCGTAGGGATATGTCAAGAGGAATGGAAAAATCTATGGGTAAAAGAGCAGATTCAACTGATTCTAAAATGGATGAAGATATGAATGAATTGCCTAAATCAATAAGAGATAAAGAACAAGCACAGATCGAAAAGGATGCTAGAAAAAAAGGACTTACTAAAGAAGGTCTTAAAGACATGATCAGAGAAAAAATCACTTCTATCTTAAATGAAGATGCTGAATTATATGAAGCTGAAGAAGTTGAAGTAAAAGATGATGAAGATGTTGAAATTGACATAGAAAAAGATGTTAAGTTTGATGATGAATCAGAAGAATCTACTACTGTAGTTAAATCAGAACTCCCAGGTGAAAGTACGGACACATCAGAAGTATTAGGTTTATTAACTAAAGCTCAAGAAGAAGCTCAAGATATGAATGATGAAGTACTAATGGATCAAATTGGTAACACAATCACATATTTTACCAGAAAACACGTTGTTAAATCTGCTGAATAACTCAGCATTAATCTTATTAAATTAAATTGTTATGGACTCAAATGAAATCTATTTGCAAATGGCCGAGTTATGGGCTGAAATGTCGTTAGAACATTCAAAACCAAGTAAGGCAGCACATGGCCGAGCAAGAAGTGCAGCTACAAAAATTAAAAAGTTAATTGGTGAATATAAAAAAGCATCAGTAGCTGAAGGCAAAGTATAAAAAAATGAATGAATCGCAATTATCATCTTATATTGAGGAAATTCTTAAGTCAAAGAAACTAAAAGAAGGTACTTGCGGTTATTCCCAAGACGGTGACATCGATCCCGAAAACACAGATAAATTAACACCTGCAGGCTCATCAATACAAGAAGCATTATCCCCTGAAGTACTTAAAAGAGCTGAACTAATTAAAAATACTATAGTTGGTAAAAACAGGGATAAAATTGTTAAAAAATACGGTCCTGAAGCTGAAAAAGTAATTCATGGTAGAGCAATTACTCAAGCTAAAAACCAAATTAAAAAAGAAAAAGGAGAAGATACTGAAGAAGAAATAGAAGAAGTATATTCCGAAAAACAAAGAAAATGGGCATGTGCTCAAGATGAACCTAAATTTGATGAAATGTGTAAAGACACAGCTATATCAAAAAAGAAATTACAAGAAGATATTATTGAAAAAACCGATTTTGTACTTCCAAGAGGTAAAAAAATGATTTTACAAGCTGAAGATGAAGATTACAATAGAGGTTTAATCGTAGAACTTACAAATGAAGGTGGATATAAGATGAATTACTGGTATGGTGATGATGCTGAAGTATATCCTGTAGAAGTATTAGTAGATGGACAAGAAATAAAACCAGATGCTAAAGAAGTATATATGAAATTTCACCCTGAACTTAAAGAAAACAAAACAATGGCAAATACAAGACTCCAAGAATTAATAAAATCTGCTTTGATGAAAGAAACATCAACAGATAAATATGATGACAACCCAGCATTAAAAGGTAAACAAAGTGAATTACCAGATGGTTTACAAAAAGCAATTATTAAAAAATCAGTATCCGAAGATTTAGATATAGGCCATGAAGATAATGAACCTGGAATGATTAAAGCAGAACTTTACCATATTGGTACTTATGCTATGGAATTATATAAAATAATGGATGATCTAGAAGACATGGGGGAAGTTGATTTTCCTGCTTGGTGGCAGTCAAAAATTACTACTGCTAAAAACATGATCTCAGGAGCTAAGCATTATCTTGAATTTGAATTAAAAGAACCAGAAATAGATGCTATAGTAGATATGGCTACAAATGAAAGCTTTGATTCACTAGTAAAAAAAGTAGACAAATCAAAAGGCTACACTAAGGGTGAAGCAGAAAAAGTAGCAGGATCAATAGCAGCTAAAAAAAGAGCAGGTGCAGGTAAAGGTCCAACTGCTAAGCAAAAGAAAAGAATGGCAGAAACTATTCTTAAAGAACTTAGAAGTAATATAAATGAAGCAGAAGTATCTCCTCAAATTGCAGCAGATAAAGCAATTAAAACACTTGCTACTAAATTAGAAAAAGCTCCTGAGATGGATAAATTAGCTGCTCAAGTAGCTAAAAATCCAAAATTAATGGCTCAATTAGAAAAATCAGTTAAAGATGCAGGTGTAAATATTGAATTAGCAGAAGATGAAAGTGGTCTTGATATGTCAGATATGAAAACAATGGCTTTAAATTTAGCTAAAAAATCTAAAAGTGTAAATGAGAAACAAGAATATTTAGATGATGATGATGGTAGTGTAGATGTAGGATTAGCTATGGCATCTTTTGTTGGTGGTGGAAGTTTAGGAGCTGCCTTTGGTAGTACAATACTAGCAGCTGTACCCGCTGTAGCCAGTGTATTTGCAGGACCAGCATTAGTAGGTGCTCTTGCAGGAGTTGCATTATTTACATTAGTTAAAAAAGCTTATCTAGCAGATAAAAATGCTGGACTATATGAAGTTAAAATAAAATAAATGACAAAAGACGAATTTAAAAATAAAATCAAATTATTAGCAATTGAAATCTTTAAGAATAAAAAAGATGCTGAAGCTTCATTTGCTGAATACGATGAACTAACTAAATTCCCAGAACTTAAAGAAATCATTGTATCTCTTTTAACATCTGATTTTGACCCATTTATAGCAGGTATAGATTGGGTAGCACCAAGACCAACAACATTTAGAATTAATCTTAGGAATGACCAAGAATTTTACTTAATTTACTCACCTAGAAGTTGGGTAGCACAAATCGAAGGTAAAAAATATTATCTACTTAACTTAAATGAAGAACAACGTGCCGCTGAAGCTATAGCTCGTATATTAAGATATGGTGCGCCTGATTCTGGTGAAAGTGAAAGTGCTGACACAGATACAGGAGGTGGAGAAGAAGTTGATATAAATGTAGACGATACTGTAGATGTAGAAGCATAAATTATGGATGTATTAAATAAATTTTTAAATAGTATAGCATACAAATTCCCAAAAGGATATCCTGACATGAATGATGTGCAGGATATTTTGCTGCTTGAGAGTATATTAAAAGAAAACTTTGACATTGTATTAGAAGCTGATACATCAATTACTGAGGATCTTCATGAGATATTTGTAGCTATGTTTTTAGCTGACCATGAAAAAATTAACTCTAAAGAAGAACTTTTAAGTTATACTAAAGAAGATTGGACTAAATTACTTGAAAAATTAAAAAAATTAGAAAACCCTAAACAACACGTTGATACCATAATAAAATACACAAGTACCTCAGACCCAAAGAAACAAAATAAAATTTGGGATGTTTATCAGGATGCTCAAAAAATTGAAACAGTAATTAAAAATAAACTTTATTCTGGTGGAGGATTAGAATCTGTTTCAAGAGTATTTGGAACTGGCCCAGGTGGAAAAAAATTAAAGGGTGATGTTTATGTTAGACAAGATGTTGAGGGGGTAAAATCCGATTTAGTAGATATTTCTTTAAAATATGGAACTGGCCAATTTAATAGTTTAAGTGCATCAAAATTAATAGGTATATTATATAACATCCCTGAGAATGTTTTAGCTGGAGAAGGTAATGGACTACTAGGCCAATTATATGATAAAAAATCAGAATACAAAAATGCTATTGATAGTGGAGTAAGAGATTATTTAAATTTTGTACTTGATAATTATAAAGAAATCCCCGAGGGTAAACTTAAACCAGAATATATAAAAACATTAGATGATTTTGATAAATCTGGCAAATCTAATTCTATTACTTGGCCTGAATGGAGAAAAGAAACAGTCCCAGTTAAAACGGCATTTAGAAAAGCACTTGCATCTCCTCCCCTATCTAAAATAAAAGGCGAAGAAGGCCAACTTGAAGATAGTAAAAAGAAGGCAATTAATAGAACTTTAGACGATTTTTTAAAAGATTATGAAATTAATACAGACCAAAAAGATATCCAAGACTTACTAATTTATATATTAGGGGCAGATGAACACAGTTATTATTACGCAGCAGAATCAGGTAATAAATCTTTTTTTATTCCTTCTATCAAAAGAATTAGAAGTAGAGAATATATTTTAGATGCTAAATCTTCAGTACTTAAGGGGGGTGATGAAAGTGCTAATTATGTTGTAGATATTATAGTTAAAGATAAAGAATCAGATAAACCTTTATTTATGTTTGATGTGTATTTAAGATTTGCAGGGGCACATGGTCAATACACCAGCGATATAGCTCAAAAAGGAAAAACATTTAAAGTATATGATTCTTGGAATGATATTTACTTTGGAAATTAATATTTATACACATGACACGATTAAGAACACTAATAAACGAAGTACTATCCACACCACCCAAGAAAAAAGACTGTGGATGTGGTTGTAATACTTGTGAAGGTAAATCTCCTGTTTTAACAGAA
>Ga0209535_1000266_pt1 | contig 35801 bp, 41 predicted proteins | sample LinPmetageLP28_FD_184041 | JGI IMG/M metagenome (GOLD analysis project Ga0209535, IMG submission 184041) | Marine viral communities from the Pacific Ocean - LP-28 (SPAdes) (version 2) | ecosystem: Environmental > Aquatic > Marine > Oceanic | place: Pacific Ocean | collected 2009-08-22
TTCCTTAACATATAGACGGTATTTAATACTATCTACTAGTTGTTTTTGGTTTACAGTGTATGGAATGTTAACTGAAACGTTTACTCTCCTTACATCGCCTCTATATAGCCTCTCTTCTAATTTAATACCAGTAACATTTAACCCGAATTTCTTAGGTTGTGAATAACTGTCTCCTATGTTATAGTATTTGTTACTATCTTTTAATGCAAAGTCTAATTCTATGCTTGGCCTGGTAATACCATTAATTGTAATACCGCTCCAAGTATCTGTAAATCCTACTGAGTCTATATTTTCTGTAGTTCCAGTAACATTAACATCTATAGAGTAAACTCCTTTAGTTACGTGTGTAACACCACTTGGTGCTATTGTTTTATATACATCACCATCTCCGTCTCTAATAACAACGCCAGGTAGTGTATCTAAGTTGGTTGGTACACCACCTAGATTAGAGTATAAATATAATTTATTATTTTTATCTAAATAAAAATCACTTCTATCATCACTAATGGTTTCACTATATGTTGTTTCTACAAATGGTTCGTAAAAAGTTTGTGTGTGTCTAGTAAAGAAACCAACATATTGTTTTTTAGTTGTCTCTAATACCTCTAGTGTTCTAGGGAATGCAATACCTAATCCGTAGTTAGTACTACCTGTGATATATGCGTTAACTGTATCGGTAATATCTATTTCTATATTTTCATTACCTTGAGAAAAATGTTGTGTATTTATAGTTGTTGGTGACCCAGAATAAACTCCAGGTACTGTCCAATTAGATAGTGTTTTAGCTTCAATCCAATTTGATGGAGAAACTGATTCTGAAGCTTCGCCAATGTACGTACAGGTGTCGTAGTCATATCCAACCCCTTCGTCCCATTCTTGGGTTACTGGGAATACTATTAAATCAAACGAGGATGTTCTTTGTTTTGAACTACATTTTGGTTTACCTAGTAACTGCGTGTCGAAAGCACCAGTATTGGTTAGCCTTAATGTATGTTTTAATTTTGATATATCAGCATAAGTTTTATCATTATATAGATTTTTTAACTTAGTTTCATCAAAATAAAAAATAAATCTAGTAAATGATTGTGCGGTATCAGAACCTCCATAATACAATTCGGTTATAGGATTTCTACCTACATTTGTATTACTATTATGTAATAATGTATTGTTTTTATCAAAATAAGACCTAATTACCATTTTCCTTTATTAATAAATATCTGAAAATTTTAATTAATTCTAATATTTTTAGATAACATTTCTTTTTCTAATTTTTCTGCTTTATCTGTATAATCTTTTACTGCAATAGTAATAGGTGGCATGTCGGTTGGTTTGTTTCCACTTCCGTTATGTACATGATTTAATAATGCCTTTCTCATTAATTGTAAATACTCTACTAATTTATCTCCAAACACTAACTGATGAGCACTCTCTAATATACCATCTTCTAGATTTGAAAGCTTATCTTCATCAATGTATTCTGCAACACCAGAGTCTTTATTAACTTTAGTCATCCCACCTTTTTCACTAAAGCTTGGTGAGCCATCATATGTCAATAAGTTTATTTTATCTGATATTATATTAGTAACGCTTGCTCCTTTACTTCCAGTTTTTAAGTTAAAGTTACTTTTAATTTGAATAACTCCTGGATTGCGTGAATTATATTTTAATTTATTACCATTTTCAAATTTACCAACCCTTAACAGTATTTCTGAAGGTCTTTGAATTATGTCGGTATTATACCTACCTTCTATAACTACATTTCCTGGGTTTTCATAAATACCATTAGCTGATGGTATTCTGCTAATATCTTGAACTGCATCTGTAATTCCATCTGATTGATTTGATAAAGCGGTTGTACTTATATCCTTATCCATCTTTAGTGGACTAGATATAATAGGACCCATGTAAAATCTATCGTCATGTATATCTGCTGGAGTTTTTAGAAATACCATAACTAATTCACCTACTTTAGGTGTAAAATTAAGATGTCTAGACAGTAAAGGAAAGCAATTTGGTAGTTCTGCTTTTTCAATATCCGTGTAATCTTTTGCTTTTTTGGTCCCGTCATTACTAGTTCCAGGTATAACAACTTTTATTGCATGAGCATCTGCATTGTATCTTTTTAGTCTATCTATAATTACCTTGGATTTATCAGAGTCCTCACTAAATTTATTAATTATATCTTGAGAGGGTATATTAAGTTTACCTGTGTGAGCTACCTCAACTATATGAAAGTATTTATCACTATTAATTGTAGTTTTTTTTGTGTTGTTACCGTTTAATTTATTAAAATCTCCACTCATGTTCCTGTTCTTTTAAGTAAGATATTATAGATTTCTTTACCTTTTTTTTCCATACTTTCTAATAAATCAAATGCTCGTAACATTTTATTTTTTAAATCAGTATGATTTTCGTTTAACAATTCAAAATATTTTTTTAATTCGTCAGTGCTTTTTTCTTCTAAGTTTTTCATAATAATATGTTTAACGAACGCCGCCACCCCCAGTTACAAAAAGTGTATTTGTACCCTGAATTACAACTGGTACTGGGCCAGCAAACCCTGTTCCTGTTACTTGTACTGCACCTGGATTTATTGCTACATCAACTTTGGCTTCAGTTTGAATCATGTTAACCACTTCTTCTGACTCTACCTTTACCTTTAGGGCTTCTTTATTTGGTCCGTCAGCAAATACATCACCCATTGGTATTCCAGTTTCTGATTCTATTCTTGAAACGGTTCTAGCTGCTAGATTTCTAGCACTCATACCTGGTCTTAAGTTTTTACCTAATAACAGTAAAGCTGGAGGTATTCTTCTAGCTGGTTTTTGATAAACAGCAAATAGCCCTAACAATATACCAATTACTGAGCTTATTGAAGTTAAATCAGCATTACCTGATGTTTTTCCTGTTTGTTTACAATCTGACATATTATTTAAAGTTTGGTATTGGTTGTGTACTTATTTTTCTTATTTTAGCTATTACGTCTTGTGGGACACCTAAATAACTTAATAATATACTTGCATAATTCTTTTCTTTTTCTATCTTATCATCTATAAACTTTTTTTTAAGCAATTTAGTTATATATTGTAATACTATGTTAAGTAGTAAACCTATTAAAACGTTTGATATTATTTTTCCTATACTTTTAACTATTTTTCTATTTTTTTTAATAAAATCTATAGGACCATCATAACTATCAGCAGTATTAATAGTACCATCGGTTTTACAGGTTACTATTTTATGGTTTATAGCAAAAAGAAGTATAAACTCTGGTGACATCATAGCTGTAATTACCACGTTTTGTAAATTTTTAATTATTTCTTTAAAAAAATTATTTTTTACATTTTGTTTGTTTACATTATTAGATGAGAACCCAGCTTGGGTTTCAGCTACACTGTCTAATGCATTAATTATTGCGTCAACCTCTTCAGTTTTGGTACCACCTTTTGTTGCGTCTATATTAGCCATTGCTTCACTAACAACTCCACTAGATACACTAACCTTAAGGTTACCACAAGTTTTTATTTCTCTGATTCCTTTTCTTCTATCGTTAGATTCTCTATCAATCTTAGCTAAGGTAGGATTATCAAAAGTAAATAAGCTGTCATTTATTGTATCAGTTTCTGACTCTAATATACAAGTTAGGCATTCTTTAAATTCTAATTCTTTTTGAATCTGTTTTTTACTCTTTTTAATTCCAACTGCCGAACTTATAGACCCAAATAACTCTTCTATTATTGAACCCATTAATTTACTAGAGCTTAATGAGTCAGGATTTCCGAATAATGATATACTGTCTATATAGTCATTATTAAATTGAGCTAGTTTTTTACCATTGTATTCAGAACTAGCTTTGTACTTGATAACGTTGTTTATTGTCCCTGTGGGTATAAATTCAGATTGTAGTACAGGTGTTCCATTAACTGAGTCACCCCATTCTTGAGCTATGCCTGTACCAGCTTGTATTGTACTATATAGATAAGTGTTAAAATCTTTACTTTCTTTAAGGTTACCATCTAAAATATCGGTATAAAGTAGACTTCCTTCAGCACTTTCTGGATTTACTTTCATAATATCAAAAAAATCTACATCAGTTACTTTTAGTTCAATTCCGTCACCTGTGTTTTGAAACCATGTCGGTATGGTTGGATTGATATCACACGATACAGTCTTTTTTAGTTCTGTCTTTAAAGCGTCTTTAATATCTTTTTCTATTTGCGGTAATTTAAACGCCATTATGTCTATTACATAATCTTTTAATGGTTTAACTCCGACTAAAGACATTACTAGGTCTATTAAAAAATCAGTACTATTTATTTTATTACTTATAGAAGAAAGAGAATCGCTAATATTTATTTCTGGTAAAGTACCTAATGCTTTTACAGCAGCTAAATTTGCGAATATTTCTCTTTTTTTATTTATTATACTCATAATTAATCTTCTTTTTTATCAGTGTCGTTAGTTTTAGAGTTTTCTTCCATCATTCTTCTAACCGCCTTAAAGTCGTTTATTGATACTTTACCACCACCCTTATCATTTATAGCTTTTTCAGTGTCACCTCCGTGCTTTAAAACATCAGTTTGTAACTTAGCTACTTCTAACTTCATTCTCATAGCTGAGTCTTTTATTTTCAATGCACTAGTTTTTTCTTTGGCTATTTTAGTTAAGTCATCCACATCTTCAGGTTCTGCGGCATTACTCATTTCGTTTATATTGTTTTGAGCCGACACTATGTTTCCACAAGCGTCATTATAGATTTCTTGAAGTAGTCCTTCTATAGCCGATGAATCATTAAGTTTTATTTGTTGTTTTTTCTTTCTTGGCATGATAAAGTGTTTATAAATAAATATGTAATAATACCTTTTATTTTATACCGTTTTCCATTCCATCTATTTTAACTAGGTCATATAGAACCTTATATCTCTTCATACCTAGTCTAATATCTTTCGTTGTTAACCCAGTATATCTTCTCATACTTTCAAGTATTGAGTTTTTATTAAATTTAGTTCCTCCGCTCATAAGGTCTAGGGTTACTTCCCAATCTTTAAGTATATCGATTAGAGCGTAACCAACTTTAAGTTCGTTTTCATTTAACTTTTTTTTACTACCTTTGCAGTTTCCATCAATTTCATCATTGATGTTATCAACTAATCTGTTTATGAATTTACTCATAGTGAATTCATTATCATCAAGTTCATATTGTTGGTCTGGTTTATGTTCAACCACAACACTTACATTTTCATAAGAGTCTACTTGCTTTATTTTTTTTTCATCAGCAATTAATAACCCTAGAATGTAATTTTTACATATTGTTCCGTAATAAGAATAAGCCTTCTTACCTTTAGAATTCTCAAATTTATGAGCTTTTGTTATTAGGAATGAAAGAGTATCTGAATGTAAGTGTTCAAATGACTCTATCTTTCTATACAGTTTGTATTTCCTAATTATTGATTCAATCATTTTATTAAGTGGTTCTTTAAGCCACTCATTATAGACTGCATTCCTTTCTTTTTCGTCCTCTGTGTCTAAAAATTTTAAAACAGCTGCTTCTTGTTCGGGACCAAAGTATAAATCGTTTTTTCTTTTACGTCCTCTCTTTTTTGGCATTTTAGGTTACACTTTTGTCATAACTTATGTCTCGCTCTCTTTTATGAAAGTATTCTTTTTTAGCTTGTTCTAGCCACCATTTAGCTTCTAATGAATCCATCTCATTTGAGTATTGTTGGAATAAAGACCCTTCTCTATTGTTTTGGTGTTTATAACCAAATCTAGGAATTACCATGGTTTTAACTCCGTTAGTTACCATTCTCAATAAGAATTCGTAAATAAAAGTTAATTTTATATTTTTCTTAAAACCACCCCAATTGTCAAATGCATCTTTTTTCATAACAATACCATCTATATTAAAGTTTTGAAAAGTCAACAATCCGTTTTCATCAAGAATACCAAGTTCGTCTGAGAATGAATTGGCCCAAACAGCTTCGTTAGTTAACCCCATAAATGTTCCTGTGTTAGAGTCTGTATCAACGATGATGGGCATAAACATATCAACGTCTGTATGAGCTTCTCTATACTTAACAACGTTCTTGAACCACTTATCTGAATACTCATCATCAAATTCTAAAAAACTAAACCATTCACTTTTTGCTTGACTTACCCCATAATTAATTTGGGCTTGAAAACCAGCACCGTTTGGATTAACAACAACTTTTATAATATCTTTAGCTTCACCAAAGTCAAAAGTTTTCATAGTCTCTTCTATTTTTGAATCAGCTGGAACAACAACTAATAGTTCTTCTGGTTTTGATTCTTGGTTTACAACACTTTGGATTGCTGTTTTAAAAAGTTCGACCTCCTTGTCATTATTTAATTCATGAATAGGTAGGATTACACTTATATCTGTTTTTATTTTTTTATTCTTGTCCATATAAATTATTTTTGATTTTCTAATACTTTAATAGTGTTATTTAATTCATCCTTTCTGTCTTGAATTATAGAAGTATATACTTCTTCTAGGATTGTTTTTTGATTAGTAGGGGTGTATTTACCTTTACTTTCTTCAATACCGTCAAGCAAGTCTTGTGGTACTGTATCTTCAAGCCAAACTTTTAAATATGTTGCTATTAATTCAGGTATATTTAAATGTGTATTTGTCCAGATTCCATTATTTTTTATTGCAGATTGTCCGTCTTCGTTAACGCTTTCCATCCATTCTGGAATCATGTTAGGCATCTTACCAATTATCGGTGTATCACACTCCATAGCTTCTAATGGGAATGTACCAAAACCAGATTGGTCATCTATCCATACACCTAAACAAGATTTACCTAAATCTTCAGCAAAATCTTTTCTACTTAAACCTCTTAATTCTTTAAAGGTAATCCATTTATAAAGTGGGTATTGTAGATAAAACATCTTAGCTATTTTAGCTGCCGTGCCTTGTTCTCTTGCTACTATAGAAATTACTGGTATTTTTGGTTTATCTGATGATTTAAAATATTCTGGAATACTAACTGGAATTACTTTACTTCTAGTTGAAGGGAATAGTGAAGTTACGTAGTCTGCTTGTTTTTGACTTGTTGTTATAACGTCGTTAAAACCGTAATCAGACCATCTTCTACCAAGTGGTAGTAATTCAAGTAAATAATCATAATTTTGTGATAACACTATTTTTTTACATGGGAATTTTTTAGCTTGGTCCATAACATTAGAAAAAATTTCTGGCACAATTAAAAAATCTTCAGCTTTTATTTGAATACCTTGACTTTCAATTGAAACGTGAGGTAGATTTGCATATTCTTCACCTAACCAATCTGATACTCCCATACCTTCTGCATCACCTCTTAACTTGTAATCGTTTTTTTCATGTAAAATATGTGCAGTATAACCTAATTCGGTCAATAGTTTAACATGTTCATATATGTTAGCTATACCAGCAGCAGGGTTTCCTTTAGTATCTAGGGTGAAAAAATACAACCCAAAATCTTTATTATCTAACTTTGTTAAAATACCTTCAACAAGTTCTCTTTCAACTTTTTGTTTTTCTTCCATTCTTAATTTAATTTAATTTTTATTATTTTCTTTCATTTATTATTCCGTGACCAATTAGCGTGTTAAAACTAAGTTTAAATGGTAACGGTAAATCTCCTAATGCTCTATCAATTCCTAGTTCGTCGTCAATTTCATCTAGCGTTGATAATATAATGTCAATAAGTGACCTTACTGTTTCATATTTAGCCATGTTTATTTCTCTAGGACGTTCGTATTCTTTTTTAATTATTTCAGTACTTATTATTTTACCTTCACTGTCAACAACAGTTCTTGTTTCAACATCTATTACGGTTTTACCTTTATTTGTTTTACTCGTAATTACCTTATCAAGATTATCAAGGTCTATGTAGTATTCTATTCCTCCAATTTCAATCATATTATTCTTCAATATTTTCGTAATTTGTTATTCTTGTGTTTAAAATTTTATCCCTTAAGGTTTCCTGACGAATAAATGGTAGTATTGAGTCTAATTCAAAATCAGCTGAAGAACCGATATTATAAGGTGCTTTTATTTTTACTGATAATTTATCGTTTGGCTTAGTGTCTAAGGCTTTTGGGTCTGCAGTTACTAGTATGTCGATACCTTCCCAATATTCTTCGTGGTCTTGTACGAACCTTATATTTTCAGCCCTACACGATAGTTTAGATAAGAAGAATAATGTTGATGGGATACTACTGTGTATTTCTCTTGAAACTATTTCTATTGAGTGTTCTTCCTCATCCTTAATATCTATTAAGAATGTATTGAACTTGCTCATTAAATTGTTGAGTTTTTGGTCTGCGTGTCCGAAAATCTCTAATGAGGCTTCTTCGTATAAAAACTTATTCATATCGTCTAAAGACTTAAACTCTACGAAATCACTAAAGTTTTTAGATGTTATATCATCGATTTTTAAATCTGTGTCGATGTTATAGTATTTTTCATACGTATATAAAAATTGTGTTAACGTATCTCGTAATACTTCATCGAGTGTAATACCTATTCTCATAATAACAATTATAAGTTAGATACTGATAAAGTAAACTATATATTAAAAAAAAATAATAATTAACTTATATTTATTCCTTGGTTTTCAAGGTCGTCATATTTATCTTCTATAATACTAATAATTTCAGCCCTTGACTGGTCTTCTGGACCCATTTCAATAAAGTCTATACCTTTAATACCGCCAAAATGTTTAATCATTAAATTTAACCCAGATGTATGTCCGTTTGAACTATCTTTTTGTTTAGTGTCTCCAAGTATTATTAGTTTGCAGTTTTTTCCTATTCGAGATAAGACAGTTCTTAGTATTGAGTTGTTTACGTTTTGAGCTTCATCTAATATGATAATACAGTCGCTTAGTCCTATACCTCTTATGTAAGCTAATGGTAAGAATTCTATGAGTTGAGTTTCCCTAGCTACTCCGTATGCTATTTTATCTACAATTTGAGCAAAGTTAAAATCGTATGAAAACATAAACGGTGCAATTTTTTCTTCCATCGTACCTTTTAAAAATCCAATATCTTCTGATTTGTTATCAAGAGTTTTAACTGATTTTAGTAAATATATTTTATTATACCCTTCGCCTGATTTGTGTGCTGATTTAAATTGTTTTAACATTCCTTGTATAGCGGAAAATGTTTTACCTGTACCAGCTTGTCCGTGAACTACAGTTATGATAGTATCTTTATTACATATAGATTTTATAATTTTTTTTTGATTTTCAGACTTACATGTGAAATCTCTTACGCTGTAAGAGTTTGTGAATTCATTGATAGGGTTTCTAGTCATGTTCTTTTTATTTTTGTTTTTTTTATCCATGTAGTCTTGAATTTCTTCGAAGTCTTCATCGGTCACATTTTTAGTTTTAATTCTCATTTAATGTGTTTTCTTTCTTTGTTTTTATATTTTTCATCTAATTCAACTTCTCTATATTCTTCTAATAAATATCTTCCATCAAGAATTACTTCACATTTAAATTTAATAACATAGAACCCATCAAATTTAACTATTTTATCAAATGATAATACATCATATTCGTATTCATAAAAGTCTTTACTCCCCATAGTTTTATAACTAATAAAGTTTACTTTATCAATATCTAAAATGCTAGTTGACCTTGGGTTTTTTATAGCTCTTTTTATTTCTGATAATAATAAATTTGTTTTTTTATCATATTTATCGGGGTATATACTAATATAAAATTCTAATAATTTGTTATTATCATCAATAGTCCTTATATTTAATTTTTTTGTAAATGTTTCTATCTCAAATTTTGGTTTAAATTCTCTCGTTACTTTAATTGGTCTTTCTGACTTAATAAACGAATTATAGTCATTATTGTTTATTTCACCTAATGTTGTACCTGTTTCATAATATATATCAGTATGTTTTCCGCTAGTGTTAGTTTTAGTTATTATTTCTTCATCGGTATACCCTGTCATATTATCGTTTAGTCCAGCCTCTGTTGTACCCATAACTATTGGTAAGTTACTTTGAACCATTTCTAGTGGATAGTCGTCTTCGGTGTCTAGTTTTATTTTTTCTAATTTTCTTCTGTCAGAGTTTTTACTAGTTTTAATTGTTTCGGTAATTGGTAATCCATCATCATCATAACCAACTATTATAGTAGTTAAACCTTCTGAAGTTTCTAACATTTTGTACATTCGCCATCTAAGGTCTTTAACTTCTTGTGTTATTTCGCCCTTTACTAAAGCGTGTTCTAAAGTTCCTTTTTTATGGCTTTGTTCCTCACGTTCACCCATGCGAGTCTTTAACCCTTGCTGACCTAGCGTGTTTTTTTCTACACTAGATATAGCTAAGGAAAAGGCTGCTAAATTTTTTTTAACCCATTTTATCATAAAAGTCATTTATCTAACGTATAAAAATCTAACCAATGTTGTACCATTTCGTCCATCATTGTTTCAAATGTATATTTAGGTATCCAATTTAATTTACTTCTTAATTTTGTTGAATCTCCCTTTAAATCGTGTAATTCTTCTGGTCTTAAGAATTTTTCATCAACTTTTACATAGTGTTTAAAGTCTAAACCTAGACTTTTAAATGTATATTCACATAAGTCCTCAACTGAATGTGATACACCTGTTGAACATACGTAATCATCTGGAGTTTTGTCTTGTAACATTAACCACATAGCTTCTACGTAATCTTTAGCGTGTCCCCAGTCTCTAGTTGCATCAAGATTACCTAATTTTAGTTCATCTTGAAGACCTAATTTGATTCTTACCGCAGCTTTAGCTACTTTATTTGTAACAAAATTGGTTCCTCTCCTTGGGGATTCGTGATTAAATAGTATGCCGTTCCATATTTTCATACCGTAAGAGTTTCTGTAGTTGTTACAGATGTTATATGAATATACCTTTGCACATCCATATGGTGATACTGGTGTCATTGGTGTTTTTTCTCTTTGGTATCCGTCTTCGTCTATATTGTTTCCAAACATTTCAGAAGAACTTGCTTGGTATACTTTTGATTTTGGTGATACTAGCCTTACAGCTTCTAGTAGATTTAACGTTGCTAGACCTGTGGCGTTTGCTGTATATATTGGCTGGTCAAAGCTAATTCTAACATGACTTTGTGCAGCTAAATTATATATTTCAGTTGGGTTAACTTTTATTAGAATATTCACCAAAGACGCCATATCTGTCATGTCGGCGTAATGTAGTTTAAGTTTATCAAATATATGGTCAATTCTGTATGTCTGATTTTCAGACACTGAATTTCTTTTAACAATTCCATGTACCTCATAACCTTTTTCTAATAATAATTCAGAAAGATAAGAGCCGTCTTGCCCGTTTATTCCTGTAATTAATGCTACTTTCATTATTCTAAATTTAATATTTTTGTTATTGTTTTAATATTGTCACTAGTTAAGTCTTGATGATTTGGTATGTAGAATCCGAACTTATCTAACATTTCACAGTTAGGTAGTTTTACTGGTTTATTTTCATTTAACCACATTGGTTTATTAGCCATGTTGCCAGCAATTAAGGGTCTTACTTCTATTCCAGTGTCTTGTAGTTCTCTAACTAATTCTTCTCTAGCTGTATTAACTATAGGAACCGCAAAATTAGAGATAAAATCACCTTCTCTTTCAACTAATTTAAGTTTATTAATTTTAATTTCTTTTTGATATTGAATAAAATTAAGTCGTCTCTTTTCTGAGTAATCATCTAACCTATCAATAACTCTAAGGCCAATAAATGCTTGTAAGTCAGTTGACCTTAAATTCATACCAGGAACGTAGAAATTATATAGTGAATCGAAATCAGAACAGCCGTATTGTTCTCTTAATTCGGTTTGTTTCCATGTGGGTAAATCTCTATCCCACCCATGACTTCTCATCATTAAAAGTAAATGATAAAAATCTTTGTCATTTGTGTTTATGAATCCACCTTCAATCGTTGATAAATGATGTCCGAAGTACATAGAAAAGAAGGACGCAAGACCAAATCCACCTAAGTATTTACCCTTGTGTTTAGAACCCATACTTTCGCAAACATCCTCTAATAGTATTACATCGTATTTCTCACAAAGGTTTAATACCTTATCCATTTCTGGAACCAGGCCTAGTGGTGATACAAGTATCATGACTGATGGGTTTTCAGTCTTAAATATTTTTTCTAATTCATTTAAATCACAAGATAAATCTTCTAAGTTACAATCACACATAATGGTTTCGTAACCCAATAACATTGGAGAGCTAACATCAGTAGACCAACTTAACGATGGAACCACTATCTTTTTATTTTTTAAAGGGGTTTTTCCAACCCTATCTAAATATAGTAGTGATGCTAATGTTAATAATATTGAAGAGGACCCAGAATTAACAAATACAGAGTGTTTGGTACCTATCTTTTTAGCCCATTTTTCTTCTAATTTCCAGGTTAATTCACCTTTAGTTAATCTAGGTATTTCATCCTGTGATAACCATTCAGTTAAAGCTCTTATATCGTCTTTATTGATTGTATCACTAACTAATTTTATCATACTTAATGATAGTTTAAAATGGCCAAATGTAAATAGTTTTATAAAAATTTATTCACAGTAAATAGTAGTTCATCATATAGTTTTATCATTAAAAAAGGGTAAATCATTAATACCTTTATCATCAATAAAAACATCAGCTTCTAGTTTTTTACCAACTCTAAGTTTATGAAATTTAACCCCCCAATTTAATAATTGCTCTCTGGTTTTTTCTTCCCAGTCTATCCCAGTTGTTGAACCTCTTGCAGTGTCTATTAGTATTGTATTACCTTCGTCATATAAAGCATTAACCCTTTCTATTCTGTAGATAAGGGGTAATGCGTTCATATAATCACCGTTAGTATTAGTACAAAGAGTACCGTCTAAATCAAAACAATATGTAATCATAGTGTGTTGTTTTTCCTTAATTTTTTAGCTATAGGTTTTTCGTCTTCATAAACTACTTTAGCACCATCGCCAACCATAAGTTCTAAAGTTCTCAAACCTTCTACTAAGGTATTAACACTCTCTATTGATGCCGCCTGGTCTGACCCGTACATAGTCCTATCTTTGGTTACGTGAAATTCAATAACTTCAGCACCAGCAACTATAGCACCATGACAAGCTAAAGCCCCAGAGTAGTGGTTAGAGAATCCAACCTTAAGATTAGGGTACTTATTTTTAAGTGTTTTAATATAACTTAAATTTATTTCTTCAGCTTTAGTTGGGTAAGTACTAGTACATGCTAGTACTTGAACCACGCTATCACCTAAGATAGACATAGCTTTGTCAACATCTTCTTGGGTTGTCATTCCAGTTGATACAATAACTGGTTTACCAGTGGCTTTAAGTGCTAATAAGAATTCTTTATCGGTTATAAGTGCTGAAGCTACTTTGTGGTATTTCACATCTAAGTTTTCTTCAACCAATTTAACAGAGTTTAAATCCCAACAAGAAATTATAAAGTCTAACCCCTTTTCTTTTGTGTATTTTTCTAACTCTTTATACTCCTTAATAGAGAATTCAAGACCTTCCTTTTGCTCCCTATTAGTTGTTCCCCATGGACTTTCTCTTGGTTTATCTAGTTCTTCTGAAGTGTAAACATCTTCAATTGTTCTTTTTTGGAACTTAACTGCATCACAACCCGCTGATGATGAGTTATCTATAAGTTCTTTTGCTAGGTTCATGTCACCATTGTGGTTGATTCCTATTTCTGCGATAATGTAAGTTTTACTCATTTTTATTAATATTTAATTTATTATTTATTTGTTATTTATTTATTTATTATTTTTTTACCAAACTGATTTACCCCCGTCTATTACAACGTTTTCACCAGTCATATAAGAACTTGCGTCTGAGCACATAAAAACTATAGCTCCTTTATATTCGTTAATGTCAGCCATTCTACCCATTGGTATTATGTTCGATAGTTTTTTGACAAATTCTTCTGGGTGATTGTTGTAAACTCCAGTTGGTGACAATGCATTGACTCTTATGTTTTTTTGTGCAAAATAAACACCTAAGTATTTAGTCATTCCAATTATTGCCCATTTAGCTGCTGAATAAGTAATTGGTTTGACGTTTTGTTGGTCTTCTGGAACACCTTCTTTTAGGTATAATCTTTGGTCTGGAGCTATAACCCCTAAGTCAGATGAAATATTTAAAACAACACCCTTGGTTTTATTTTCTAGCATTTTATTGGTGACTGCTTGGGTAACTAGGAATGTACCGTTTAATGCTGCGTCTATACCTTCATTCCAGTAATCCATAGTCATACCTTCGAATCTTGAGTCGGGTTTTAAATTACCCTCACCTTTTTTTACTTTTGGGTCTTTTGCGGCATTATTAATTAATATATCTATTTTCATACCCATACCACCCATTTCAAATGGATTGTATATCATACATATAGCCTCATCAATACTTTGTTTGTTAGTAACATTCATGTGTATCGGATAAGCACATTTTTTGTCATATTTTTCATTAAGTTCGTTTGCTCTTTTAATGGCCCTATCTTCGTGCCAGTCAGTTATTATAACATTGGCTCCGTGTTCAATTAAAGCTTCTGCATGTTTTGGTCCCAATAACCCACCAGCACCAGTTATTAATGCGGTTTTGTTTGTTAAGTCAAATAAATTATTTTTCATTTATTAAATTTTTAAATAGTTTTATATGTTTTTTTGTAGTTTCTATTTCGTTACCCTCTTCTTCTCTAGCTAATTGTAGTGTAAATTTACCATCATAATTTAATTCTTTTAGGGTTTTAAAGATTAACTTAAAATCTGTATCACCAGTGAATGGTTTTACAGTTTTTAATGGTTTTATTGTCCTGTCTTTTAGGTGGACATTTTTAATTAATGGTAAACTATTGGTAATCCATTCCTTGTGGTCAAAACCGCAAGATGTTATGTTTCCAGTATCATATATTAAGAAAAAATTAGGACAGTCACTAACTAATTCATTAGCTATGTGCCAAGGAGATTCCATTTCAAAGTGGAATTCTAATTCTGGAAAAACAAGGCTATATGGTTTTAAGGCTTTTTTAAAGTTGTATAGATTATGTGTTGATGGTTTTGTTAATATTTGACTATCTTCAAGTAGTGGTATTGATATTACTTTAATATTGTTTTTAATTGCCCACTCACATATTGGTCTTAGCTGTTTAGATAGGAATTCATGATTTATAATTTCTTTACTTATTAAATTATCACAAGTTACTGATGAAATCTTATCAGAATAATCACTTACATCCAAATCTAAAACACCTTCATTAAATGATTTATTAGTTATAATCCATTCAATATGGTTTAAATTTAAGTCTTTTATCGTCTCAAATTCTTCCTTCCAGTTTTTTGATGGAAATTCCTGTATATTACCTTCGATTGGTTTTAATAACCTACCTTGTATTATCCCTAAACTCATATTGAGAACAAATATACTACTTTTATTTTATATTGTCAATAAATTGGACCAATTCAATAAAGTTTTCTTCGTAGTCTTTACAGAATGCAACTATAGCAGTGTTTTCATCATTTATTTTTGGTGCAGATATGAAAATAATATCATTTTTTAACATTAATTCATAAGTTTCATAAATGTTATCAACAGTTAAAGCAAAATGCGTTAGTCCATTATTAAATAATAACTTCTTATCGGATTCTATTGTTTTTATGTCCCAGTTTAGTAGTTCAACAATAGTATTACCATTTTTACCCATCTTTAATATGTGGGCACTAGCTTCAATTCCAACTATTTTGTTTATGAAGTCACCTTCTTCTACTTTATCATAATAAACTTCCATACCTAAGAGTTTTTCATAAAATTCTCTTTGGCGACTCATATCTTTTACTACTATACCAACGTGTCTAAACATTCTTTTAAACTTTCTTTTAAAACTTGAATACCTTCTATTAATGCATCGTCAGATATTGTTAATGGTGGTCCTATTTTAAGTGTTCCACTAGCCGTTCTAACTGACATAAGACCCTTCCTCATAGCTATTTCAATTAATTTATCAACAAGCTCAACGTCATTACCGTCTGGTGATTTGATAAATACACTAGCTAATAATCCTCTTTGTGATATTCGACTAATATTTGTGGGGTTTTCTTTTTTCCATTTATTTAATTCTTCGCCTAGTATTTTACCCTTTCTTTCAGATTCTTTGATTAGATTATTCTCAATTAGAAATTCAACCGATGCTTTAGATGCAGCTACCGCCATCGGATTTCCACCATGAGTACTATTGTATGACATGTCAGTATTTATAATTTCCTCTCTTGTTATTACACATGAAAGTGGTAGTGAAGATGAAATTCCTTTTGCACATGTAATTATATCTGGTACAATATTGAAGTGTTCAAATGCGAATAGTTTGCCAGTTCTACCAAATCCTGATTGTATTTCATCTATGATTAAAATAATCCCATGTTTGTCACACCATTCTCTTAATGATACCGCATAGTCGTTTGGTAGAAACTGTGCGGACCACCCTTGATATGGTTCAACAATAACGGCAGCGTATTCTTTAGGGTTGATTTCCTTTATCTGTTCTTTAAAAAATTCTTTACCAGTTAATTCATCTAAAACCCATGAGTTTGGGTACTCTATGTGGTCAACATAACTTTGAACTGGAATCCATTCATTACCTTTACCACATGCCATACATGAACCCATTGTTTTTCCATGGAAGCCTTTATTAAATGACAGTACTTTCTTTCTACCTGTAAATTTAATGGACATCTTAATAGCCGCTTCAACCGACTCTGAACCAGTGGATAAAAATAAGGCTTTATCCATATTTTTTGGTGAAATATCTACTAGTAATTTAGAAAAATCTGCTCTTTCCTTTGTTGGATAGTAGTACGCATTTAATAAATTCTTTTTAGTTGTTTTTTCAATAGCTTCAACTACTTTTGGGTTTGCATGACCAACATTAGCTACGAAAATAGAAGATGTAAAGTCAATCCATTGATTGCCAGCATTGTCCATTATGTAAAAATCAACTGCACTATCCCAAGCTATTGGTAATTGGTCGTTCATTGAGTCTGGTTCATTTTTTGAACAACTTTCAATTATACCTATTGTGCTGGGTGCTGGAATATCTGTGACTATTCTCCTATGCTTTGTGATAATAGTATCACATTTAACTGGTGTCTGGCTAAATTTATACATCTTTATTCATTAAAAATTTAATATATTCAAAATCCTCCATTGTGTCAATTTCTGGTGTGAATTTAGTAATAAAAGGATAAATCTTATCACCATAAAAATCATTTCCGTTTATGAAGACTTTTGGATTAACTATGTCAACATATCCATTGGGTGTGTATGTTTTAGGACATTTTTGTCTAGGTTTTTCTGTTAAAGAATTCATTAATGGTTCCCAATAATCATTTCCCTTTAAATAGAATTTAAGAGCGGATTCTGAAGTTTCGTGTGCTGACCTTAGACTAGTAAATCTATCTTTATTTTCTTTGTATTTTAAAACCGCTTCATCTATTGTTTTTGGGTCTAGTATTGGTGTTGTTGCCCTTAAATGAACTATAGGTTCATTATAATTCGTTTCATAACAAAAATGACTAAAAGCGTCAATATCTGGTGATGCATCTTTAGCTAATTCTGATGGTCTTTCTATAACCTTGGCTCCATATGATTTTGCTATATCAGCAATCTCATTATCATCTGTAGAAACAAAGATGTCTGAAATTAATTTGGTTTTTATTGCCGCATTTATTGGGTACCATAATAATGGTTTTCCACATAATTCTTTTAAATTTTTCCTGGGCACACCTTTGGAACCACCTCTAGCTAATATTAATGCAATCATTTTTTAACAGCTTTACAAATTAACATGGCTTCTTTAGAGAACCTAATAACTTTATTTATATTGTTAGACCATTTTACTTTACTAAAGGGTCTGTAAGGTAGTGATAAAATATTTAATAATCTTCTACCAATATGTAAAAATGGGTATTTCCATACTAGAGGTAATTGATAGAGGTAATCGCAATTAGAATCAAATCCAGATAATTCGCAAGCGGTTTCTAATGAATGTCTAGTAAATGGAGTTACATGAGTGTGGTCAATATAAAAAGCTTCTTTATAAGAATGTTTCCAGCTAGGGGCTAAACATAAAAATACGCCATCACTCTTTAGAACCCTATAAGCTTCATCAATTAATATATTTGGTTCGTGTAGATGTTCTACAACTGATTTTGAAAATACGTAGTCAAAAGTTTCTGAAACAAATGGATACGGACTATTTGTTAAATCGTGTTTTATTAGTTTAGTTATCATTTTGTCGTTTCCTGAATCAGATATATCAATTCCAGTGACTTCCATACCTAATTTTTGAAATACTTCAGAAAATGATGCGTCACCACACCCTATGTCTAATATTTTAGAACCTTTTGGTATCTCGTATAAATCTATTAAGTGTTTACAAAACTTAATTGGATAATCTGTCTTTTTGTCTTTATATGTTACTTCTATATATTTTTGATTAAAAATTGAACTCATATTAATTTATTTTTTCTACATATTTAAAAATCTTATTTATTGGTGAGGCTTCACATAATGAATATATTTCAACCCCTATATTTTCAGCTGATTTTTTAATTATATCAAAATCATCTAATATTCTATCTATAAATGGTGCAAAAGAATCGTTATTTTTACTGATACCGTCAGCATACCCTTTTGAATAGTCTAAATCGACACCAACAATATAAATCGGATTACAACCCAATAAGATATTAAATGTTAACATGTGTATAGATACAGTATCTCCACCACCATACATTATATCAACCTCACAATATTTTTTTAACTGTTCTTGTATTGTTAAAGTACCCTCTTCAATATTGTTACAACAATAATGTCTACCACCAACACCATTACCCCATGTGCAATGGTTGCCACCAAAATGTCTTTGGTCATAAGGTAAATAATCAATATGTAATAATTGTTCGACTACATTTTTATGTGTCATATCAACACTGTTTGCATAGACTAAAGGTATTTTAGGTTCTCTATTAAATCTAACATGCTCTTTAGCAACAGTAAAAACACTATTAGCTACTATCCTATAAGAAATATTTAACGTAGGGAACATGGTGTCACATTCATTAACAGATAAAACAGTATATTGATTACTATTAGATAAATGAATAATAGTATTTAAATGTGGTTTTAAACTTGGTCCAGTAGCGACTGATAATCCAACTCTATCCTTATGTGTGTCTATTATATCGTTAAACGTTAGTTTCATTAGGAAACATTTTATTTTCTATTAATTGACATACAATATGGCCGACTAACATATGACATTCTTGTATCCTGGGTGTATCCGTAGATGGTGCGTTAATTATGAAGTCGCAACTATTTTCGAAACTGTTACTATTTTTACCAGTAAAACCAATTGTGATTATACCCATATTATTAGCTTCATTAAATGCATTAACAACATTCTTAGACTTTCCAGATGTTGACAACCCTATTAATACGTCACCACGTTTTCCGATTCCTTTTAATAATCTAGAATAAATAACATCGTAATGGTAGTCATTACCAACTGCCGTAATATAAGATGTATTACAATGTAATGCATCTGATGGTAATGGGTCTCTGTCGTAATAAAATCTACCAGATAGTTCAGCGGCTAAATGTTGTGCATCAGCTGCTGACCCACCATTACCACACCAATATATAGCATTACCCTTTCTTAACGCCTTAACGCAAAGTTCAACTACTAAATCAATTTGTTCAGATTGATTTAATAATTCCTGTTTGGTTGCTATACTATTTTCTATAATTTTTTTAATTTTCTCCACCATGGTGCAAATATACTATTTATTAAACACTTTTTCATAAACTTCTTTAATCCCTTCTTCTAAGTTGGTAAATTTAAAATCTGGAAATAATTTTATAAATTTAGATGTATCAACATCTTTTCTGTACTGACCATCTGGTTTTTTAGTGTCGTATATAATATCCATATACTCGCAATTAAGAGCTTTAAGAGCGGTTTTAGCTAGTTCGTCAATACTTTTGTTGTCAGGTGTCGATACGTTAAAGCTTTCGTTTATTTTTTTAGTTACTACTTCGTAAATAATTTTTGCAAAGTCCTTAGCGTTCATAAATTGCCTTAACGGTTTACCTGTCCCAAATAATTTTATTTTATTATCACCTTCTTCTTTAGCTTTAGATATTTTTTTTATTAATGCTGCTACAAAGTGACTATTATCGCCCCACTTATCATACTGACCATATAAATTACAGGGTGTTAGGTATTGGTATTTAGTACCGTATTGTTTATTATATGCTTCAATTTGAACCGCTAAACATCTTTTAGAGTAAGCGTAAGAAAAGTTAGTTGGTGTTGGTGGACCTAAATGCATTACCTCTTCCTTCATTGGGTATTCGTTTAATTTGTCTGGATATATACAAGTTGATAGTACACCTATAAACCTCTCAACACCATATTTGTGGGCTAAACTAAGTAGTGTAGTATTCATCATGATATTATCATCAAAGTATTCGGCTGGCTTGCTTATGTTGTCCATGATTCCCCCAACCTTAGCGGCTAGATGTATAATTACATTAGGTCTATAATCTTTTAGTAATAATTCAGTTTCTATTGGGTTCGTTAAGTCACAATCCTTTGAGGATATGTATAATGCGTCTGGCATAAACTCCTTAAGGGAGCGTCCTACCATTCCTGAGCCACCTGTTACTAATATTTTATTCATAATTACTAGTTTAAAACGTATAATCCATCGATATTCGTATCTTCTTTGATTGTGTAACCAAGGGGCGATAAAAAGTCTAAAATTTCATTATCTGAATACGCTTTTGGTCCATACCAGTCTTTACCATACCCCTTTTCTAAAAAGACTAATTTCGGTCTTAATTTTCCGATACTTTTTAATGCTATTAAATCACCGCCTTCAGCATCAATATGTAAAATATCAATATTTGTGATATTATGCATTTCACAAAAAGTATCAATCCTTATTGATTGTACTTTAACTGGTTCTAAATGTTTAAGGTGATTAAATGTCTTCTTGTACTTATCTGTAGCCTTAAGTATTGAGCCAGAACCACCGTACACATTACTTTCCTTATCGTTACTGTCAGTCATTGGGTAAAAGTCAATTTCCCCATCAATATCCGAAACAGCGTAATTAAATAATTTAACACCAGTTTCTTCTACATTGTAATTTTTTATTATATTAAATCTGTTTTCGCAACCTTCTAACGAATACACATCAGCGTCTGGGTATGTTTGTTTAAATCTAACTCCGTCTCCTCCGTCATATGAACCAAATTCTATTATTACTTCTGGGTTTCTACCTAGATATTTATTAACCCATTTTAAATCAAATCCTCCGTGATAAAGAGTTAAATCTTTGTATTTAAATTTACCGTCTAAACTCATTTTTTTTTTCTTTTTAAATAATTATTTTCTTTTTTAATTGTCCGTAATAGCAATTATTAAATTCAATTAAACCATATTCTTTAATAATTTCATCGTAAACTTTTTTTATATAAACTTTAAAGTCTTTTTTATCATTAAGTTTACAATACCTTTCTTGTAAAAGCCTTTCAAACTCATACACTCTATAAACGCCATTAGCCTCAATACATATTGAAGAGTCGTGTGAGCCATATATGCCTATAGAATTACTCATATTTTAATCCAATTTTCACAGTAAATATCGTCAGTTATTAAGTCTTTTTTGGCAGAGCCAAACCATTTGTTTGGTGCTATGACTGTTTTACTTTTATTGTTATTTAACCAAGCTCCCCACCAAGAAAATGATGAATTAGCGATTATATTGTTTTTACACTTTGACATAAGATACAGGTCGTTAATATCACTAAGTCCTTCTATAATTTTAAAATTGTCACCAACAAAGTTTTCTTTACACCAATCAGTATCGTCTGAAAATATTAAAAAGGTTGCATCATTTGACATTAACTTAATAGCTTCATTATAATAATCCATTGAGCAAACTGGGTGGTGGTCCAATAGTTTTAAATAATCACCCCTTCTGACATGTATTGAGCAGGTATTGGTCTTTAATAAATCTCCGAAATTATTCTCAATATTCTCAATAATGTCTTTAGTCGGTGAAAATAGATTAGTTATTTCATGTTTAAATTCTTTAAAATACTTTTCACTTTGAAAGTAACCATTTAATACTACTGACCCCATTATTTTTGGTATTTTATTGTATTCAAACCCATATTCATTATATTTCACATGATTATTGTTAGGTTTCCCCCAATATATATTCCTAAGTATATTATCTTTATATTCATTAATATCTTTATGAACCCTTACCGTTGTTTCGGTATTAAATAACGGTTGTTTTTCATTATTTAACCCATAAGCGTATGCTGTTGCTATTTGAAATAAGTAATTACCTAATCCACCCATTAAATTTGCACTAATATTATCCATCTATTAATTTAATCATTTTTTCTTTTAATCTTTCTTCGATAGTTAAAAAAGGCTTTGCTTTATTATAATTCTCCTCAATATAAGGTAGCATGTTGTTGTACGTTTTCTCGGAAATACTATTGGATGCTGAAATTATTTCATTTAAATCGTTAACAATTATAAATCCTCTAGTGTCAAACCAATCACCAATATTACTACAGCCCCAGTATATTGGAACCGTTTTAGTGGCTAAACAATCCATAAGTTTTTCCGTAAACCAATTTTTTCTTTTTGCATTCTCAATACAAATATGGAATTGGCTATCAAAAAGTGGGTCCTTTTTTGAACCTAGTACGCTATATGGATTTACGTTTACATTTCTTGGTGGAAAATTACCACTTACAAATATTTTTTTTGGTGAGGTTATTCTAAATTCATCATGTAATAAACTAGACCTTAAATAATGACCCTCAGACATAGCTTTACCTCCAATTAAAGCTGATACTGAGAATTTTTTTTCTGGGAAAGAATAGTCTTTAATCCAGCTAGTTGCAAACTCAAATAAATGAGCTTTTTTATTTGAATCAATTAACTCTTGGTTGTGTGTTAGTAAATAATTATAAGTACCTATATTTAGGCCATTCAAAGCCTGTGCGTTCATGTTTTGTATTTCTGGAGGTTCTAATAAGAAAACAAACCTAACGGTGTTCTCTGGTACTAAACCTGATGGTACTTGGTCAACGTATAACTCGATTTGTTTTTCGTGTTCTAAATTAAACTTTAAATCCCAACTGCAAAAAATTTTAATATTATTCATAAAATAAATATAATTAAAAATATTTTTTAATAAAGTGTTATGTTTTAAATTTAATACAGTTTTTCTAAGGTTTGGTATGGTGGTTTACTTCTAAGCATGTCTTCTATTCTAGATAACTCGTCTTGGCTACCAATCTTAATATCTTGCATTGGATTTTCTCTATTATAGACGTATAGTGTATCAGGGATATAATGACTTTTATCTGTTCCGCACATTTCAAGCATTGGAAATTGAAAAGATAAGTCTGACGCTATAGATACGTAATCACCAGTAACTGGGTCTTTTAGGTCTTCTGAGTTAATTTTTAAAAAAAGTTCTCGTCTAAAAGTTCTTAAATGACTAGCTAACCATCTATATTGTCTAAATCTTTTATTTCTCCTAACCTCTGCTGGGTACTCTTCATATATATGTGAAACACTTCTGTATGGATATTCTTCGTATGTGCCGTAAGTCATCCAGCAATCTCGTTCTTCGTATATTTTATTAACCCTAGTTAACACATTGTTGTGGGGAAACCAGTCATCACCATCCAGAGTTACGATTATAGATTTTTCTGGAGACATGTCAACACCTATTTTTATGTTCTCGCCTTGATATTTTCTTTTTTCATTTTTAAAAACTTTTAAATTATTATAAGTTTTAGTAAAAGTTAAAGCTTTTTCATATGTTTTATCATTTGAACATGCATCTAAGAATATAATTTCAAAATTATCATAATCTTGATTTAATGCAGACGTTAAACATTTTTCAACATATTTCTCAGCATTTCTAGTGCTTATTATTATCGATATATGGTTATTCATAATAAAATTCTTTTATGAAATTACTTTTTATATTAATTAAATCTAGTTTGTCATCTACCGATAATTGATTAAATGCGTTATCTATAGATAACATTTGTTGTATGTGTGGGTTTGTCCCAACAGTTGGGGAGTGATTCATGTGAAAAATATCTATTTCTGGGTCATCCGATGTGTACATGGTATCTATTAAATTTACTTTATTCCAAAAAAATATATCTTCTGGGGCGTAACCATGAAAAAACTCTGGGTCATACCCACCAACATTAAAAAAAATGTCTTTATCGGCATATATGGAGCCACCTGGTGCTCCTATATGTTCTGGTAGTGATACACCTGGATTACCTAGGGATAATGTATCTATGTCTAAATTTGAACCAATAGCTTGATTGGTTAATTCTTGATTTAAGTATAATACTCTCCTACCTTGAAAACACTGTATAGCTTTTGCTTTTTTATTTATGATATTTTCATTTAATTTATTGAAAAAATCGCTTTGTATTAAACAGTCTATATCGTGAAACAGAAATGAATTTGATTTATTTGATAATAAAGCCCCTAAGTTTAAACCTAGACACTTATTAAATGGTTCTTGCACATCTGTTTTATACCATATGTAGTTTATATTGTTTTTAACACAGTAATCTTTATGTTCATCAACATGAGACACTTCTACTATTGTGTATGATACTTTTAAATCACTATTTTCTTTAGCCCTTAAAAAACTATTATACATTATTTTACCAAACTCTACTCTATTTCTAACTGGTATAATAAAATTTATATCAGTTCTGTCTTTATTTGGTATGTGCGTATAACACATTTTAATAATGTTGTTATAATCTAATTTATTATGAGTTAATAAGTTTAATATATTTTTTTTTAATTCTATCACCTTATTAATCTTTTATATGGTTTTCTATTTCTTATTTTAACTACTGTTTGACTCACTGAAGGCATGTTTACCTTATGGTCATTTAATGGGTTGTCCTCATTATAGATGTAATTAATATCGGTCATGAATTTATAATGATTTGGTCCAGCCATTTCAACCATTGGGTACATAAATGCTAAATCTCCAGCGACTTTCCAATATTCACCATTGTCATCTTTAAGGTAGTCCTCTTCTATTTCTCGCCATAAAAAAGCCTTCCATGTTCTAACGTGTGACGCTGTAAATACTTCTTGTCTTATAGTGTCAATGTTTCTAGGTGGTGCAGCAAATCCAGGTCTACCATTAGCGTATTTAAAACTACCATTAGCAATCCAAATATCTTTATCATCATAAACTTTTTTAATTCTTTTTAACGCATCTCTATCTGGTAGCCAATCATCTCCGTCTAATTCAACACAAATATCTTCATCATCAATATCTGGGTTGTTTCTAATTACTTGGTCGTAGTTGCCTGGTTGATATTTTTTCTCTGTGTTTTCGATTATGACAAATCTATCGTCACCCATTATCATTTCTTTTGCTAATTTAACTGAGTTATCGGTTGACATATCATCAGTTATATAACATTTAAAATCTTTATAAGTTTGAATTAGTAGTGTTCCTATACATCTTTCGATATAATTTTCAGCGTTATATAGTGTAGTTAATATAATCATTTTAAGATGTCTTTATATATTTTTGTTATTTCTTCTGAAACTTTATCTGAACTAAACTTTTCAACATCACTAGGTATATCGTGTAATTTTTTACTAATTATATTACCTTGTTTATCTATATCGTAAATCCAACCTTTTTTACCACATAACCAACCTTCGATTGTTGTCCTACCTAATAATATACCTGCGGTCTCGTCACACATGTGAATGTAATCTTCAACCCTATTTGTTGGTGGAAAATATTTAACATGTTCATTACCAATTAACATATTATCAAGGTAATTATCATTGTTTTTACCAACAATATATAACTCTTGATTATTGTCTTTAGTTGTGTTTATTAAATCTTGTATTGTATTCTTTCTTAAATAATCTATAGTACCAACAAATAAAATTCTTTTTTTGTTATTTTTTGGTTTATTTAATTTCCTAAATCTAGTTGTATCTATTGGGTTGTAAACCACATTAACTAATTCAGATAAAACTGAATGATTATTAACTATATGGTCTTTAATTTCTTGTCTAATCGCAATATATTTTTTTATGTTTGGTGACAATACTGGTTCTTCTAGTGATATAACTTCAGAATGTATCGAACATATTGCTGGGGTATTAGGGTATAACCTTAACAAGTGTTCGGTTACTGGTTTATGGTTTAAATGCATTATATCAAACTCAATATCCTTTATCCTGTATAATAACCCAGGTTTTGATGGTTCAATCCCTTGTGGGGTGTTTATTTGCCAATTACCATCACCCTTTTTATACCCAGGTGGTTCATCTATGGTATAAACTTTTATTCCTAATCTATTTACCCAGTTACTTAAAGGTGAGCCTAGGTTTGAACAAATTGATACCTCGCACCCTTTCTTTAGTAACGATTTGGCTAATTCATAAACATATAGTTCAGAACCAGTAAGACCTTGGAAGTTAATACACCCTATTAAAACCTTTATCTTGTCTTTTGGTCCAAATATTTTATCAATTTTAACTGGTAGGTGTTCTTTGTATTTTTCAGAAAAAATCAACCTATTATCCTCCCACTCTTGGTTTGTTTCACCAATAGACATGTGGTTAACTCTAACGTTGGTATGTACACCTATTTTAACACCCTCTATGTAGTTTCTAAAACAAAAATCTACATCATAAAAGTGAAATCCTTTAACATCTAAATTAAACCCCTTTTTAATTCTACCTCTATGGACACTAAAAAACAACCCGTCAACTATAATGGTTTCCGTTAATTCATTACCCAAATCACCACTATAGCTAGATAACCAAGATTTACCATTATGTGTGTGTTTAACCTTACCATACATCTTTTTCTTATCATCCCACCATCTTCCAGTTTCTGACATGTATTTAGTTCCAGCAACACCTATAATTCCATACTCTGGGTTGTTATTAAAAAGTTTAGTTATTTTTTTAGATATCTGATTAGTCTCTAACAAAATATCATCGTGACAAAACACGATGATATCATACTTAGCTTCTTCAAGGGCTTTTTGATAAAATTTTGTTAATCCTTCACCCTTGTTTATATATTCAATAATTTCAACTTTTTTTAACTCTCCAGAGCATTTTCTTAAATGTTCAGAATGTTTAGGGTTTGGCTCCCTTGTACAATATACAATACTAATCATATTTTATTTTATTTTACACCTGTAGAACCAAAACCTCCAGACCCTCTTTCAGTATCACTCAATTCATCTACTTCTTTAAGTGTAATGTAGTCACTATTAAAAACTGAAGATATAACACCTTGTGCTATTCTATCTCCGTTATTTATTACAAAGTCTTCAGTTCCGTGATTAATTAATATAACCTTAACCTCACCTCTGTAGTCGCTGTCTACTGTGCCAGGAGAATTTAAAACAGTAATTGATTTTTTAGCAGCTAGACCACTTCTTGGTCTTACTTGTAGCTCCATTATAGATGGTAACTCAAAATACAAACCAGTAGGTACCATAGCAATGTTGTTACCACTACCTGACGGTCCTATTGTAATTACTTCACCTTCGTTTGGTAAATTGGCTCTAAAATCAAATCCAGCAGAACCATTTGTTTCATATTTAGGTGTTTCGTTTTTGGAAGTGTTTTTTATTTTAATATCGTAATTAAACCCAGGTATAGTTCCTTCATTTTGATTTACATCTGTACCTAACGTGTGATTAACGCTACCAAATTCTTTATCAAAATCATCTAAACTATATTTGTCATTAGGGTCAATAGCTCTAGCTAGTTTTTCGTTTAGGTCTACATGAGACGCTTCTATTCCATTCATAAGTAGTGTTTTTATTTTTCTTCAATTATTGCCATTAGATTGGCTACTTTAAGTAGTGATGCTAGTTTTTCACCTTCTTTGTCAAGTGACCAGTAAGCAAAATCACTATTGTAGTTAAATATAGCATATACCTCATCTTCAGTTAATACTATACCTGATTTTAAAGCGTAAAATACTGAACGCTCAGCTGTACTCATACTTAATGATTCTTCATTAAATTTGTACATTTCACCCTTATTTTCTTTATGCCATTTAGAGGTTTGTTCAGAATACATGGTTGACTTACCTATCTGGTGAATTAAACATACTCTGATAATTACTTCTTTACTTACTTGTTTACTTTCAGGTAAAGAATTATTTACAGATATAGCGTGTTTGGTAACGTTAAGTATGTGTTGTATCAAACCACCGTCATAGGCTCCGTATAATTTTGTCGTAGTAGTGCATGGTGCAGTAATAAAGTCTATACCGAGTAGTGTTGTTAGTTCGTCGTTTACAACACCATATTTAACACCTGTTTCGTTAAATTTCTGTGCATTTTTTTTAATTTTTTCTTCTGTTAACATATCATTACTTTTTTTAAAGTTTATTATATATCTTAAAAGTACATATTTTATTCCTTAATAACAATAAAATATTATATTATTTTATAAAGTAGTTGTTAATACACCTTTTTTAATTAACGAATTAACATATAATTCTTTTCTACTTTTACAAACAGCATTTATACTATAAGTGTCTTTAACTGTATTATGTAAATTGTTTCTTAGTTCTTCAACCATACTTGGATTTTCTATTAATCTTTTAATGTTTCTATACCAATCTTTACGGTTTTTATTTGATTTAACTAATAATGAATTTCCTTCTGGGTTAATAATTGGGTCTTGTATTCTTTTGTCACCACTTTTAGTTAAGTATGAATTTAAGTCTATTTGATAAGGTCCATAATCTTGAGCTATAATAGCTTTTTTATGAAATCCAGCTTCAATAACTTTTAATTGGGATTTAACCTTATTAAATGTGTGCTCTTCAATTGGTGCTAAAGAAACGTCAAATAAGTTATAATTAGTAGCGTATGTAGTAATAGGTTTTGTCCAGACTCTTCTATAAGGTTCATTTTTTATATTAGAATATTCTTCTTTTTTAAATGAGAGTAAAAAGTTTTTATATTCTTCACTTATTGTGTTGTAATCATCTGTAAATATTTTTTCATATTGATACCAAACACTTTCCATTGGTTTAATAGGTCTTTGAGTTTGTTTACCTGTTTGTTGGTCAATAATGGTCATAGTTCCTCTTAGGTCAAATCCGCAAACTACAAATTGTACCTTATCTATTAATCCTTCTGATTTTAACTTACCAGACACACCCTTAAGTATTTCTAAGTCTTTTAAGTGGGATGAACCTCCTAACCAACCTATTCTAAGCCTATCTGATGATTCTGGTTTTGGAGTGTACTGCGTTTCTGTCGGGTCTATGGCGTTTGGTAAAACAAATACATTAGGGTTTGTTTTTCTAATTAAATCAGCAAACAACTCAGTAGTTGTTATTATATTTCTAGCTAATTTTATATTATTTTTAATTTTAACATCCATACCACTATTTTTAATCATAGTATAAGCTGGGTGATGTTGTCCAGGTGACCAGTGGTCATCTATATCCATAAAACTAACAATACCTAGCTTATCTAATCGATTTAAGGTTTCTTCCATTTCTTCATATGGACCAAAAGTTCTGTGATAATGAATTATGTCATATTGTTTAAGCCATTCTTCGTTATTATACTTTGGGGTATAGTCTATATCCACATGAAATTCATCTGGATACAATTCTTCTAACGTAACGTGCGGTTTGGTGCTTCTGAAGTAACCAACCCCTGTTCTGTCTGATGGGTGTACTAATACCTTTATTTTTGATTTACTATTTAGTGATAAATCATTACCTTTTGTATAACTTTCCATATCTTCTTAATTTAAATAAAAATAGGTGTTAATTATAATTAGTAAAGTATAGTGAGTAGATTTATTAATAAATAAAAAAGCCCATAAAAATGGGCTTAATTATCTTTCTAAACGTTTTAATTTATTATCTTTTTGTTTTAATTTTACCTTCTTTAATTAAAGTGTTTATCGTTTTTTTAATAACACCTTCAGTTATATTCTGAGTATAATTACCAGACAAGTATTCAATTAAGACATCTTTAATCATATCTCTAAGTTTTGCCTCGTTAATATTTATATTACCATTTTGTTGGTTAGAATTATTAACTGGTCTTTTATTTGATGAAGCTGGTCTTTTATTTGATGGAGCTGGTCTTGGTTTATCTTCTATAAGTTCAGACACATCATCTAAAGTAAATGAATGATTCATGTCGGGCTGTTGAATTTGATTTTCCATCATAGCTCTTTTTATTTCATCAGGCATACCAGACTTATTAATTGCTTCTTGGGTAATAACTTTTGATGCAGAATTATTTGGCACATAAGTAGTTGGTTGGTTAGCCATTTGATTAGTGTGTTGAGGTTGACCTTGAGTTGGTGCTTGTGTGTAATTGTCTGTATTTTGGGCTAATGATGAGGCATCTATATTACCAGTTTGGTAACTACCTTCATTTACGGTATTCATTACTTGTTTAGCTTTACCTAAAATTCCTTTTAGTCTGCTTAAATCTGCAGGTTGTGGTATTGTATTCATTTTTCGTTAAAATTTACTTTTTTTATGACACCTTGCATGTTTTTATTCGTGCTTTTATTAAATTTTTGAGAACTTAAGGGTTTTCCGTTAACGTTACCAGGTGAACCTGTTCCGTATGATGGTAAGTCACTGACTGCTGTTTTGTAAGTTATTTTAACTGGTTTTATTGAACCGTCTATAATCTTGTCAAGTCTAAATTGTTTCCACCCATAAGGTACATTACCTTTTCTACTTGGTTTTGTATTTCCTCCTAATTGATACGCACTTATCATTTCTTTTGACATTTTCTTATTTTTAGACATACCTAGGTCGTATATTTGGATATATCTTCTAGTTACAGTGTTTTCATTGTCTCTATATTTAATCCAAACGTTGTATTTACCCTCTATAGCTTTAAGTATTTCATTCCTAACGTTTTCTATTAATAATTGCTTTTGTTCCTCTAATATAATTGATTCGAAAATATTGTAAAGTTTCATGTTAGTTTTTTTTTAATTTATGGTCCAATAACTACCATTCCTTTATTTAAGCTCATATCTGGTGCTGTGTAATTACTAGTTGGTCCGTAACCCCATGTGGATGTGTTGTTAGCAATTGCTGCAAGTCTACCAGACCCAGAAATAGCTGGATTACCATTAACATCAAAATCACCACCCCCTTTGTACGTGTCTAGAAAAATACCAGTACCTTTACCATATACTGGCGTTTTTGCGTCAGCTAAAGCTCTAGTGTGAGTCGCACTGTAATTGTTTGCATCACTTTCACTATTATAGTAATTTTTACTAATTAGGGTGTCTCTTTTGTCGATTGCCACTTGTTCTAATTTGTTACTCATAGTTAAATTGTTTTATCATTGTTATTATTTTTAGACATATACTCTATTAAATATTTCATGTCTTTAAGTTCTTTATTATATGATTCGTAATATCGAACTTCATTATTTTTAAGTTGATTAGAAACTTTTGACCCCTTACCTTTTACACTAAAGTTAGGTATTCCACCTGGTTTTGTCGGGTTTGATTTTTTTTGTTCGTAAGTATCTTTAAAATTATTAAACCCTTTTTTATCTCCAGGTGTGTCTGTGTCCATTTTAATTCTTTTCCTAGCGTCTATTTTATTTGTTTCAGATGTATTTTTACTTTCAAGCCATCTAAGGGTTTTTTGCTCCTCACTAGTTAATTTTTCTTTTTTATTTAATCTAGTTATTTTAGTAGTAATATTACCACCTTTTATTTTTTTACCTAACGAAGAATGAAGATGTGGTGGTACTGAATAAGTACTACTTTCATATTCTTCATTTTTTTCGTTAATTTGTTTCATGTTAAAAATTATTTTTTATAATATTTTTATAATCAGTTGGGATTGAGTCGCTCAATTTAAGTATTAAGTCGTTTATTACTATTGATATTTCATCTCCTTCTTTATCTTGCAATGTTTTAATAAAGTCAGATACCAAATTACTTATTTTAATATCTTTTAGTTCTTCTATGTCAGGTATTTTATTTCTATTAACATCTGAATAAATATCGTTTTTTACAAATCCACCTTCATCATTTTTAGAATTAAGTAATTCCTTAATAATATTTTCCATTTTTTCTTTAGCTGACTCTTCTAAGTTTTCATCAATTTCTTTTTTATTAAACATCTTCAATTTGTGCATGATTTCAAAGTCTTTTTTGTTTATTTTACCATCAGGATATAAATCAATGTGTTTTTTTTGTTTATCAGTTAACTTCTTATTCTTATTATTTTTTTTATTTTTATCTTCTTCTAAGTTTTCATCTTCTTCACTCACATTTCCGAAAGGTGTACCCATGTTAAATCTAGAATTTGCTCTATCAACACTAGTGTTTTTAGCGTTTTTAGCAAATGTCTCACTATCGGTAGCTATACCTTGTACATAGTTAGATGTATTATCACCTGGTATGGGTGGTATGTTTACCCCTATTTGATTTGTAGTAGTTACGGTGTCCCCTCCTATTTCGCCTTTATTAGGGTCATATAGTTCTTCAACTTCTTTAGGTTTGTATTTTTCTTGAAAAGATTTCTTACTAAATTTCATAAATATCCTTTTTATTATAAATATAATGAAAATTAGTAATATTTATAATAAAACCATTTTAATATGTCCTTTAGAACAAAATTAGATTATTCAGACAATAGACAACTAAAGCAAAGAGAGAGAACTACCACTGTTTTAAGTGGTGCTACAGTCTTTGGTGTGCCGTTTAGTGGATTGACTACTGGTGTGGATTATAGTACCACTGGTATAACAGAAACTAATTCAACAGACCTTTACGGTACGTTTTCTGGAAATACAACAACAACTACATTTACTTGGCCAGATGCTAGAATGGCTGCTTTAGATACTTACATATCGGCGTTAACACCTTCTAATAGTGCCCAGACTCAAGTTACTGAGGCTGTATTTGCTGAGAATCAAACAACAACTATAGATGGTAATCATGTTGCGTTAACGTATAGTGGTGTGTCTATTGAAGATTTTGAAGTTAGTGCTATGACTGAGACTAGTTCGGGTATTTATACTGGTATAACTTTGGTTTCGGCAGGGTTTCTTAGTATTTATAGTGCTGGGACTTTAGATTATACAGGTAGAACTATATGGTCTGATTGTAAAGAAATAAGTAGAACTAAAAAACTTATAATAAGTGAAAATCCATCAGCTGGGCTTGTTTGGACTTGTGCTAATGGCGAAGGGCTTGGCTCCTGGGAGGCTGTTAGTGGTATAACATCTGGTATGTCTGCTACAACATATAATGACTTAAGTAGTGCAATATCTAGTAGTTCCTTAATAGCTGGCAAATTTTATAAGTTTGCATATAGTACTAAACATTTAATTGGTGGTACTACCGCTGAGTATAATGATACTTCAGTGCATTATGACGACGGTACGGCAGTTAAAAGTACATTAACAGCAGAAACTGAAAACTTTTTAGTTTTAGCTATAGCTGGTAATAAAATACATACTGAGGTTTACTCAGAACAATATCCAAATGATATAATATATTATGATGTTAGTGATAATTTAACTGAAGACGGTGCTCAACCTAGACCTGGATTTATAACATATAGAGAAGATACAGTAAATAATATATCAGCCCATTACGATTGGAGAAACGTAATACATAGGCGTTTCGATATGGACCCTTCAGATAATACAGCAGCTAGAGAGGCAGATTTTGACGCTATGATTGGGTTTGATGCTACATCAAATGCTAATCATCCTAGAGTTTATGGTGGTCTAAGTGGTGGTGGTGACTTAATACCTGGTTTTGCTAATTTTTCTACAGGTGGACATGCCGATATTGGTGCAATGAATACTCACACTGAGGGGACTTTTAGAGATTTTAAAACATTTGTAGGTATGGGGGCTAATATTTATGGAACCGAATCACCTAGATTCATAAATATACATATAGGTAATTCGGATAGTCTGATTGGTCAAACTTCAGGTAGTGGTATACCTTCAGCTACATTGTCACCGCTTCCTGTTACTTCTAGTATATATGGTAAAATAGCAAATGTTGTATTTTTTAATAGGTCTGCTGAAAACGTTGTTATTGGTAGAAATGCTAGTGGTATTATGATTACTGGTGGTGTGATTAAAGAAGTAAATATTGGTGATAATAATGAAAATATTATAATAGGTGCAAGTTTAGCGGCACCAACATATAATGGTATTACGGCATCTACAGCTAACTTTTCTGAAAATATTGTAATAGGTAGTACTAATAGAAATGTTTTAGTGTCTTCAGGAGTTAGAAGGTTGACAATAGGTAGTAGTAACACTGGGGTTATATTTCAATCTGAAAGTAATAATAATACTTTAGGTAGTTATAATACACAAATATATTCATTTTATAGTAATAACAATAAATTAGGTGATTGGATGACTAAGGTTAGAATTTCTAACAGTCATAATTTGGTTGTAAAAAGTGAGTGTAATACAATAGATTTAATTAGAAATGGGGTAAACCATGTGCCAGCGTTCTCTTCCTTACCTCAAACTACAATTCCAATTGGGTTTGGCGTTACACCCTATGTTGTTGGTGAAAATACAGATAGAGGGTTTTCAATAGGTCCTTTTTGTAAAAATATATTTATAACTTTGTCAAGTGTTGGTGATATTGGGGCTACCTGTGAAAATATAATACTATATGGTTCTCCGTATACTAAAATAGGTGCAAGCAGTAAGAATATAACAAATGTGTATTGTCAATATGTAACAATAGGAAGTTCTGTTCAAGATGTTGAGATTAATAGTAATATAAATGTTAATATAGGTAATAAAAGTCATGACATAAAACTTCTACAGGGGGACCAAAATGCAACTATTTCAAATATTGGTGAGGAGTCTTCTAATATATTAGTAAGTAATGGTGTTAGTGACTTTAGTGTAGGTAATGCTTGTGATGGTATATATATTAGTGGTACTGTTAATAAGATAAAAATAGGTGATTATAATGAAGATATTATAGCTAGAAATTCTAAAGAACTTATTATAGGTAATAAAAATAAAGATATATTTTTAGAAAGCTCTGATGTTACTAAGATAGGCGATAATAATAGTAATATTGCTTTAGCTGATGTTGGTTTGATTTTTAAACCTAATTATCCTTCATTTACAAGTTACTCTTTTAGACTCGATAATGCTTATTACGGTAGGGCTTACAATAGTGCAACTACATTTCTAACTGGTAACTCAGCACCAGCTTCTGGACTTAGTGATTGGGCAGATTCTTTAGGTACTAGAAATGGTGTTGGTATTAGAACGTGTAATAGAAATGTAATAGGTAATAATTGTGAAGATATTTTTATAGTTAATAGTGATGATTGTGTAATTGGAGATAATACCACTAATATAGCTATAGGTTGTGATACTACATATTCTAATTCATACACTCTTGGTAATACTAGTGGTTATATGAATACGATTGATTTGGCTGCGGTAACTGGTACAACAGTACTTGATGGTAAATTGTGTCATGAAACCGTGATAGGTTCAAATTGTGACAATATTAAAGTAATTGGTGTTGGTCAATCTGGTAACACTTTTAGTGATAATATTACTAATGTTAAATCTGTTTCAGGGTTTACATTTGCTA
>Ga0209535_1000267_pt1 | contig 35751 bp, 15 predicted proteins | sample LinPmetageLP28_FD_184041 | JGI IMG/M metagenome (GOLD analysis project Ga0209535, IMG submission 184041) | Marine viral communities from the Pacific Ocean - LP-28 (SPAdes) (version 2) | ecosystem: Environmental > Aquatic > Marine > Oceanic | place: Pacific Ocean | collected 2009-08-22
ACCGTCAACAGCACCTAAATTATTAATTCCTGTGCCTGTAGTAATCCTATTAGCACCTGTTGCTGTTCCTAACATTCCTGCTAAGAATCTACCACGTAAATCAGGTAGTCCAAATTTACCAGCACCCGGAGTACTATTATATGTATTTCCAATTACTGCTTCAAGTTTACTATAAACTGCTGTATCTACTTCTGTTCCGTCACATAATAAAAACCCTGGCGGAACAGCAGCACCTGCAAAAGGTAATACAGTTCCAACTGGCATAAGTCCTTGGATAGATGAAAATAATGTGTTTCTTGACATCTTCTTTAATCCAGTATCACCTGTTACTCTGTTAATTAAAACTTCGTCATCTGAGTTACTAGAAGATGTATTAGTCTTATTACTAATAATTGTATTTTTAATTTGTAAATTAAATTGTTTTGTACCAGCACCAAAGTCGCCTTCAAACTGTGTTTGTCCGTCAAAACGTTGTGTAACGTCTTCTACGTCTCCTGTAATCTTAAATAGTGTTGCAGAGGTTAGTTTATCAGCTGTTCCTGCACTACCTGAAACACTTCCGCTAACGTTACCTTCTAAATTTCCTTTAAACGTTGTTGCATAAATGTTTCTCCATTTAAGTGTAGGGTTACCTATGTTTCTTGCGTTATTACTGTCTGGTAATACAAGGTCACTTTCAGCAGTATCAACTAGTAAGTTTGTATTACCTAAAGTAATCTTTTTACTTACTGCAATATTTTCTCCAACAAACAAATTTTTAGCAATACCAACGCCACCTTTAATTATAGCACTACCGTCGCTTATGTTTGTAGAATCTGTAACATCTTGAATTTTTAAAATTCCACTTGCTTTTATATTTCCTGTTACGTCTAATGCTTCTTCTGGTGCAAGATTTGCAATACCAACTTTTAAATCACTATCAATTCTAATTGCAGTTTGACTTGAGCCATCTTTTTTAACTCTAACATCAATACTAGAACCTTCAACTTGGTGTTGAATTAAACCTGCTTGGCCTTCAACTCCTATTGATAGTTCATTGTTTATTCCGTAACTAATACCTTCATTGTTTTGTACACGAATTGGAAAAGTAGTAGTGCTTTCTACATCACCTCTTAAAAAGTTTGCTGCTAATACTGTTGTTGTACCAACAATTAAACTTTCTGCTTTTTCTGCTGTACCATAAAATTTTGTTGTGTTTGATAAGTTTATACCTGGACGTATTGTTCGTTCTTGGAAACCTATAATTGTTGCTTTAGGAGTAAATGTATCCTTTGATATAATTGCAACAATTTCGCTGTTAACTTGAATTTGCAAAGTTGTATATGTTATGTCATCTTGACCAACAATTTCTACAGGTTGTGGACCTGTACTTAATCCTTCACTAAAACTAGGACCTACTAATACCCAATTACTACCACTAAACAAATATAATTGCTGATTATCGGTGTCAACCCAAAGGTCTCCTAATATTGCTGTGCCTGTATCAGGAGCTGATGTTGCACGTTTTAGTCCACCTGATGCTACCCAATTAGTACCATTGTATACTTTTAAAACATTTTCGTTACTATCATACCACAGTTGACCTTCTATAGGACGAGATGGTTCTGTTCCACTGTTAAAGTTTTCTAACAGGTGTAAAAAGTTTTCCGATATAGCACTACCGTACCCGGTTGCGTTTCTACCAGGAAGACTTAAATCTGTTTCGCTGTTGATTATCCCGTCTTCAATAGTAATGCTACCATTGTTTGCTTGATCTGTAAAATTGATAGTATATGCCATCTATTATTCCTCGTTAAAGCCAGTTAAACTTTGTACTCTTACAGTATAATCAATTTGTATTAATCTGTTTAAACTCTTTTGTACTGGATGGAAGACTACGTGTGTAAGTAATTTTCCTGTGCCTGTTGGTGAATAGCTTTTAAGTCCAAGTTCATCAAACACATATAAACTTGCATTATCTGTTGCAGTATCAAATGCATCCTGACCACTTGGTTCACCGTAATCTAATAAGCATGTTACTAATACATCTGTGTAGTTTGTACCGCTTACGTGTCTTGTTTCAATTTTGTTTCTTGCTGGATCAACGTTGTTTATGCTTTTATCATCTACAACTTTAGTAAATGTTTGATTGTATAAACTAGCATTTGTTCCTGTGCTGTTAGGAGTAAGATATGTAATAATTCCAGTAGGATCTACTGAAGTACCTCCATTACCTAGTGATAATTCATATATCCAACCCTGGCCTGCATTACCTACACTTTCAGCTAAAGCAATACTCATGTTTTCGTAGTGAATAGCATTACGCTTATCTACGTGTACTTCACCCGATTTTGGATCAAATATCTTGATATGTCCTTGGATTAGTACACCACTTTTTTCATTTATTTTATCTGTCATATTTACTTTCCTAAATGTATTTATCTGGGCAGGTCAACTTGCTTTGCACGTAAGAATCTTGCTATGTCAGAATCAGCACCACTTAGTGGTGTTCCTGGGTCTGACCAAAGTTTACCTTGTCTTCTAACTATAATTATTTTCTGATTGACTCCTGGAGCATCGGTTAAGGTTAACATATTTCCGCTTACTGTAAATTCAGCTGGTAATGTAATATCACCTTCCGGTGAGTCTTGAGCAATCAACGGTGTTGCTATTGTACCATCAAGATTGTATGTTTCTCTCTGGTAATATTCAATATCGTTCTTTCTTAAACGCTTGCCTCCCACAAATACTTCAAAATCATTAACGCCAGTTGCTTCAAAATCTAGTTCATATACTGTGCTTGTTCCATCAGCTGTTAAAATAGTTGTTAATGCTTTGTCGCTATATGGTAGATTTGTATTTGAACTCTGCGGATATACTTCAGATCCTTGATTAAGCAGTTTATTTGCACCTGTGCCTAAAGTTCCTCTTCTTATTTGCTGTAACTCGTTGCCTTCTTTAACAAAATATTCTATTCTTTCACCATTAATGAATATCACGCCAGGGTATTTTGCATCTCTACTAGGCTCACTTAATGTACTAGCATCATTTACATATATTACGTTGTCTGTAATGTTTAAATCTTGACTTAGAATAATATCTTGTGTACCATCTAAACGCTTATAATGGTTTCTATTAAGCATATCTTTGAACTGTCTCCATCCAAACTTATCAACAGTTTTATCTCCAGCAAAGTGGATTACGTCAATTACATCATTATCTGCAATACTTGCAATAATTTTTACATAATTTTTGTTATCTGTTACATAATAATCAACACTTGGGTTTAAGAAATTGCCGTTTATGGATACCCAAACATACTGTGCATCTAACGCAGGTGTATCTAATTTAATAAGTCCGTTAGCAAGGTGTCTACTGTTAAACCAAGATTCGCTACCAACTGTTAATACTGTTCTATTTACAACTTCATAATTTAGTCTTTCAATTTTTTGCTTACTGTTATTACTAAATTGATAAACTTTTATTATTTCGTTTTCGGCAGGTGGATTTACCAATCTTAGTTGATTAGGTGTTTCAATCCAAGAATTTATACTACTATCTAAATATCCTAAACTGTATTCTCCATCTGATAAAACAAATACTTTTAGATCTTTACCATTAGTATCTAATTCGTTTTTTAATCTTATAATATTTGCATCTTGATTTTCTGCGTCAATACTACTATCATAAACATCTGAACCAATGAATGTAAAATCTTTACTTTCTTGTAATTTTTGGTCGCCTAAGTATACATAAACTTCTGCAGAACCTACAGATGCAACTGGAATTTGCCATAGCTCTAATTTATATTCTAATACACCAGCTTGTGTTTTAAATGTTTTACTGTAACCAGGATTTAAAATTTTGTTGTTTACTTCTACAATAATATCAAATGCACTCGGTTCCGATGTAAACGGAGTAGTTGATAAATCGTAAACAGTAGATGTACCGTCAGCAGTAATAGTTTCTATATTTACTTCACTAAAGTTTTGTAGTACTGTACTATCTGCTAAAGTTAGTCCTTTAAATATTGCAAACCTTACTGGTGCATCTTCTGTAGGTGCTGAACCAAAGTTAAGCAAAGCATTTCCTGGATATTCGTAAGTTTTTGGTGCTTCAGATAAATTACTTTCAACACGCTTGCCGTTTACAGTTGCATAAAATTCTAAATTAGGCTCATATGGTACACTTGTTAAGAATTGTGTAGTTGACCCATCACCAGTAAATTCGTCAATATCTAAAATTTGTGCACCGCTTACATCAATTGTAATCAAAGTAACACGTTCTCCTAAAGTAGGAGCAGTTGTAAATATAACTTCGTCTGTTGTTAGGTCTAATGTATAAGAACTTGCATCTTGTATAACATAACCAACTTTAACAAATACACTTGATTCTAAAACAGGTTTGTTACCTATTTTATATCTTACAGTAGTTCCATCGCCAACATAATTTGTTGCATAGATTTGACTTGCACCACCTGTTGGTCTTTCGTATACTTGAATATCAAGTGTATCTAAAATTTGTCCTGGAACAAGTTCTTCAGGTCCTTTAGATGTAAGTTGTGTAACAAATCCGTCGCCGTCAATATTAATATCAGAAGCAGCAACACCTGTTGCTGTAGAATAATTAAGTGCTCCGCCTTGTATAACACTATCATAAGATATAGGATCAGGTAGGAAAGTTCCGTCACTTGTGCTTTTTCTAAATATTATTGTATCAGTATTTGCAAACGGAACAGCTTCTTCGTCAAAAACAACTATGTTTGTAGGAAGGGCGCCGTCGTCAGTTCTAGACCAAGCTGTTTGCCCAGATCCTGTAATACTTTGCATGATTGCATTTTTGTTTGTAACAACAGTACTGCCGTCCCATTTAGGATCATCAATTCTTACATTATTTTTGTATACATGGTATTGGACACCTGTTTCTAAGGGCTTAGTAAATGTAAACTGTGTGGTACTATCTTCTAATTTAAATATTTCATCTTCATAGGTGTTATCGTAAGTATCGTATCCTGACTCATAGAAGTTATCTGAATCATAACCTGATGTAGTATCAAATCCAAAACTCTTTACTTCTACGCCGCCGTAATCAACACCGTCCATTAACTGTGAAAGCTCTTTACCTAATTGTCCTGTAGTAGGATCGTAAAATAAATTAATTCTATCTGCTGCATCAAGTAATTCAATGCTTTTCTTATAACTGATAATTACGGTAGCATCTTTAACTGGTTTAGTTACAAATGTAATTCTACCATAGTATCTATCATAACCTTTGGTAACATCTAGAACATTAGTAAAACTATATTCACTACGTAACGCTTCAGTTCCTGAAACTTTGACTTGAACATCTTTTCTACCTAATGACATAGGCCAATCTAGATTAAAATCAAATGCACTTCCAGATGCTATAAATGTTTTTTCAGCAGGTAAAGTCTTTATTTCAAAATTACTTTTTATTCTATCATATTTTACAATAGTTTTTGCACTTCTAATAGTATTGTTTTCTAAAATAACACTTGCTGTACACGGTGTACCTGTTTCTTCTTGGTTTACATCAAAACTTATAATAGGAGCACTTAAATATCCTGATCCTTTATTGGTAATTTCAATTTTTGTTACTTTACCATTACCAATATACGCTTTTGCGGTTGCACCTGTTCCACCACCGCCGGAAAATTTAACTTGAGGAACACTTAAGAATCCTGAACCACTGTCTGCAATTATAACTTTAGATATTTTATGAGTATGGTTATCTAACCAATGCTTATTAGGATAAGTTGTAATATTTGCATCAGTACCTATTAGTAAATCATTCTGTACTTTAATATATTCAGGAAGTATTTCTTGATAATCACTGTTATATTTAGGCGGTAAATCAAAATCTGTTACACTTGTTCTACTCTGTTCTATCTTTTCATAAGCACTTAGATACTCTCTTACCTTTGTTTTAAAAGGTTTTACTTCTTCAACATATTTTTCATAGCTATCTAAGTTGTCATTATTAAATGTAATGTCTTCTCTCAACGTTCCTACGTTATGTTTTGCTTTTATAAAGCTAGTTTTAAACAACCAATCAACATAATTTTGTTCTGACAATACATATCTTACACTACTAAAGAATAACTTATTATATTCAATTTTTAATTCATCTATTAATATATCATATTTTAATGCTTGAAGAATTTGTTTTGTTTCTTCAATAGGCTCATTGTCAAAGTATTGTGTATCAAAACTAATAGTATCATAACCTACAAAACTTTTAGAAGTATTATATAATTCTTCTTTAAACTGAATAGTTCCGTTTTGTCGACCAATTGTACTATAATTTACAGTATAATCTGTAGTATCTTGATTGTCTATTTTTCTAAGTAATAGCCAGCCGCCGGAACCTATGTTTTTAATTTTTACAATATCGCCCATACTGTCATCTAAAGCAGTAAGTTCATAAGAGCTATCTATAGCAAAATTAATTTCTGTAAGGTCACTATAACTAGTAGCATACCAATCTGCATAATTCCAATATTTTGTTACATCAAATGCTGAACTAGTTACACGTCTCCAAATCTTCTCTACTGGAAGTCTTTCGTATATTCCCCACTTGCCTTGAATTGTTTCGTCAGCATTAACAAGGACACTATAGTTCCTTACTTCTATTGTGGTTGCATCAGTATAATTAGTACCTTGCTCAACCATTGTTACATCAGTAATTTTACCAAGTGCATTAATAGTAATATTAAACTTTGCTCCAGTACCTTGGCCATCAATAGTGTATGTAGGTGCAACACGATATCCTCTACCTGGATTATCTATTAATACTCTTGAAATTTTACCATCTTTAATTATTGGTCTTAGTTCTGCTCTTTCAGCTTTAGCAACACCTAATAAACTTAAATCTGCTAATGTATCAACACTTGTGTCATATAATCTAGTAATTGTACTAGGCGCAGGATCTTTGGCTTGTAATTTAGTTAGGATCTTGTCGTCTATAATTAAATTTGTTAGTAGAACACTATTTGTTCTATCAATAAACTGTTTAAATGCTTCAACTCTATTAATAAACCAACCTTGTCTTGGTTTAGATAAAGAACCATATTTTAATTTTTCGGGTAATGTTGAATCTGGAACAGGTCTGTTAAATTTATCATAACCTACTAAACTATCAAACCATTTGTTTTCAACATCAGTATTAGGAACACTTGTATCTAACCCTTCTGTTATAAGTTGATATTCATTATGTATATTTTGTGTTTGGTTATCTATAGTCCAATATTGTAAACTTATTGCTACATCATTGTCTTCAATTAATTTATCGCAATTATGTAAAACAAAACTATTATTGCTTAGTAAGTTAACAAATTTATATCCAGTAGAAGCAGGATCTTGAATATACTTTGCAACATTTTGTATACTTAAATTTCTACCTTCAACATCAGGTATTGTAACTTTATTTTTTACCCAGAAGTAATACTTGTTACTAAATGTTTGTTTTACACTATCGTATACTCTATTTTGTGCATATGATGCATTACCGTATTTTGATTGTCCGGAATAACCTTGTGCAAAGCCGTCATTAGTATCTGCTAATGTATCCCAATCTGCAGGTAATATATTAGATTCTACCCATTCGTAAATATCTACACTATTTCCTGGAAATACTCTGTTCCAATTATTCGTACTGTAAATTATACTATCTTGATACGGATTTACAAATTTACATGTTGTTAAATCCCACCATACTTGTCCAATTTGCCTTGTACCCCATGCATCAGTTGGATCAACATTTACACCCATTCCTCCTATAGAATAGTTTGCTGGGTCGTATAAAGTTTTATATCTAATGTTTTCTTCGGCTGGTCCTGCAATTTTACCTTGTATAGGATCAATGTAATCTATATAAGTTAGTAATTTGTTAGTTTTTGTATTGTATAAAATTGCTCTTTTAATTTTTGATACATCAACAGGATCTTTTGCAACACGATAATTGCTATAAATTTTTTCGTTAATATTTTTTCTATAATTTATTAATCTACCTTGTGTATCAGTATTTGATAAAGCAGGTAGTCCTACATATAAATGATTTCGTCTTGATAATATATTTCTTCCAAAGTAATTTACATTTGTATTATCAACATTTATTGTTTGTCCAAATAGTAGACCAGCATTAGAATTTTCATAAAGGTAAACTACACCACTATTTTCATTTACGTTTTGGAAACTTGTAAATTGGTTGTCAAATGTAGTTGGTATCTGTTGTGTAGATGTATTATCTAAAACATAACCTGTACTAGGCCTAGTGTATGTGTCAAATGTAGTTTTAATAATACTATCGCCGTTACGAGCTGTAATAGCAAGTGTATTTCCATCAAACTGTAAAGCAGATCCAAACATTTCTGCTCTTTCGTTATTAGGACTGTTAAGAGTTTGTGTTAAATTAAATGTACCATTTACTTGCTTATAAATTAAAACTTTACCTTGATCTAACTTTTGATCATCATCGTATGGTGTACCTACTGCAATAGTCATACCATCATTAGAAATACTTAATGCGTGGCCGAATCCAATAGTATTGCTAGGAGCTTCAATTTGTTGTGCTCTATAATAAAATCCTTTGTTTTCTCTATATACAAAAATTAAATTAGGTTTATCATTTCCGTAAATTGCACTTGTAACAAGTACTTGTCCAGTTCCATTTACATCATAATTTTTACCAAAGGATATTAAACTTCCTTGATCAGCTGTTGTGCTATCTAAAGAACTGTCACTTATAACACTTATACCTTGATCGTTTGGAATATATCCAACGTAATCAATTAAATCGTTTGTTGATGTCCAGTCAGTAATATTAAATGTACCAGGAGCAATATTAGTAAGTGCAGTATACAACCTGCCTTCGCCTGCATTGTCGCTTTCTAAGTAAACAATGTCTCCTGTTGCATATGTATTTGCACTTGAAAATTCCCCTTGGAACTTTTTATTACGTGCAATTTCCCAATTATATAATATATTATTTTCTGTGCCGTGTTTTGTAAAATGTATGCGTCCTGGATTATCATTGTCACTGTGTATAAATGCCCTGTACAAATCATTATGTTTAGATATTTTAATTTTGCTACCTAATTTATAATTGCCTGTAACTTCTGGTAATGTATAAGCATTAATAAATTTATAATCGCCTTGTGTATTACGTTCGTATACTGAATAATGTCCTTCATTTGTATAGCTACTTGCTACTCCGTTAATAGATAAAGGAATATTAAACACTTGAGTCCAGTCATTATTTACACTAGATGGAATGTTTGAGTTTCTTGCAATACCTGATACTACTCTTTCTTGGTATACATAGTATTCAACATAACGTAAACTACGTGATGTAACTCCTGTTATTGAAATATTACTTGAATCATCTGTTGTTAATACTAATAGTTTACCAATATCGTTTGGTGCATAACCTAAACTAGTAAATTGTATTTGTCCTACTGTTCTATCAACAGTGTATAAAGGATTTACACTTCCTGGAATTGCTAACATTCTTAAATTACTATTAGCACCAAAATCAAAACCTTCAGACCAAGTACCAGTTACATTTTTTAAAAACACTGTTGCAGTTAAACTGTCTCTTTCATAGTGTGCAATTATACCCTCTGCACCTGTATTAAAGTCTTGTACTGTTTGTCCTACTAGAGGTTCTAAAGGATTTCCTCCATCAAATTGTGTTATATTATATGTTACATAACCGTCATATATGTCGGTAATTACATGCGACCTATTTGTTTCTGTAGTAGATAGATTTGTAGCTTCTATATTAATAAAACTATTATCGCTATATCGAGGTAATTGGTTTACATATAATGAAACTGTATCTCCAGAGCTAACACTATCACTTAAAGTTTTAGAAACTCTTACATAGTAATTAGGACTTGTAATAGGACTAGTTACACCATAAGCGCCTGGTGCGCCTTGATTTGTGAAAATTCCAATTTCACTACCGTATGTGTTTCTACTATTAATAACTGTTGTATCGTTATCTAAACTATTGTTGTAAACTAGGCCTGTATTTGCACTATCTGTAATTGTATCAATATAAACTAATCCACGTCCTTGATCGGAAGTTTGTGTACCAACTGCTGGTGCAAGAGGATTTGTAATTGTATAATTTGGTGTTTCAATTACAAAATAACCATTCCAAGTACTTGAAACATCTATATTTTCGTTTGGTGCTACAAGCTCAAATTCGCCAATAAAATCACTATCTTGATTAAACAATGTGTCTGTAGGTTCAAAGGTTCCTGTTTGGTTGTTTACATAAACTGATACTTCGTTACCATTACTTACAACTTGTGTTACAGTTGCTGAAGCAGTTGCAGTTGACACTACATTGCCTTCATCTGGTATTATACTAGCTGAAGAAATATATAAAATACTTTCAACTTTTCTTTGTATTGTATGTGTCGTATTTTTGATAAAGTCTTCGTCAATAATAGACCCATAATCTCCGCCAAAAGGTTGAGTAACAGTAAGTGTAGACTGATCTTGGTATGAATAAGATTTTGTATTCCAGTCTAGTTCTAATTGATCGTTTTCGCCTGCACCGTCAAATATTTCTTTTGGTGCTCTTACAAGTATGTGATTAGTAGTAAACCCTCTAATAGGAAAGCCGCCTGTTAAAATTGTTTTTACAGGATTAGAATTATCTGTTGCATTAGATGTGTCTAATATAGATTTTGTTACTGAATAAAAACTATTAAATGTAACAGCAGCAGTTGCTGGTAAAATAGCAGTGGTTGCTCTCCATAGTAAATTATCTTTACGTACAATATCTGCTTTTGTATATGCAGATGCACTTGACCAATCTTGTTTATAAGTAGTTTTGTTTTCACTACTATTAGGACTTCCTACAATTAAATATTTTCCATCTTCTGAAATATCTAATGATGCACCAAATCTTTCATCTTCATTTCCAAATTGAGTAGGTATTAATTCTTCAACAAGTTGTAAAGCAGTATTATCCGAGGGTCGCTTGTAAATGAAAACTTTACCATTACCATTATCAGGAGCTCCTACTACAAGTACACTATTTCTAATATCACTTGCTAATGCTATACCATAATTGTGATTATTTCCTGAATCATGATTTTCTAATTCAAGAAACTTATTCCATACTTGGCTGTTTTTCTTTACGCTCCAGTTTCCATCGCCAACATCAGATATCCAAATTAGATCATCTTTGCTTACGCCTTTTTGTAAAATAGTATTTGCTTCACTAATATTAGCTACTTTTACACTAATAAATTCTGTAATATTACCTTTACATTTTTCTAGTTCTTCAGGTGGAGTACTTGTTAAGAATGTTAATTTATCATTTTCAATTGTTGCAATTTTATAAAAACCTTCAAAGTTTACTTTTTGATTTTCTACATTAACACTACTATCTGCACCAGCTGTTATTGTTTCAGTAACTATACCACCTAATCCAATAATATCACCAACTGCAAAATTTGGAATTGTTTTACATGTTATACCAAATCCACCTGGTTCAGTTGTAATACTATCCATAACTAGATCAGTATCAATGTGTTTTACAACGTCCCATGTTAAATTTACATTACCTATCCAGATATAATCACCATTGTCAATATCTTTGTATGTTAGATTAATAATATCATCTTTAAATGTTACTAATTTTTTAACATCATTAGTGTTAACAAATCCACTATCTCTAGTAAATGTCTTTTTTACATTTTTTGTAATAAAAGGTTTATGATCATAATTATCAGGTGCTACATACACCTCAGAAGGTAAAATGCGGTAAACTAAATCCTTACTATCATTTGGAATACTGTTTGTTAATTCTATTGGTTGCGGCTTTAGTCTAAATTTAGATTCATCTAATTTATATTCAACTTCGTCAAATCCTTCAGCGGCTCCGTATTGTCCATTCTTTATAGCCCATTCTTCATAAAATTCTAAACTGTCTTTATCATCACTTGCTAATGCGTCAAATAATTTTGTTAGTGCATTTTTTGTACCCTTGTCTAATATAAACCCTTGATAAAATTTATACTGACTTACATTATCATTAATGATATTTTCTAAATAATCACGTTTTTGATAACCAATTAAATGCTGTGCTAAACGTTGCTGTTCAACATCAAAATTATCTGAGTCTAAGTCATAGAAATCGTTAAATTGATTTGTTTTATAATCAAAGTTACTAATAAGTTCATTATTAGGTTTTTCGTCTAATCTAACCCAACTAGTATCAACAAATGTTTCTGTACCTGCTATTTTTGTTAATGCACTGTAATAAAATTCTTTGTATTTTACAACACTGCCAATTTGATAATCAGTGTACTGTGTCCATTCAGTAATTTTTACATCATCGTAAATAAAGCCAGGAATATTTAAACTACCGTCCCAATCTGTAGTTCTATATCCTGCAATCTTAATTCTTTCTTGTCTATATCCCGGTTCTAAATCATAAATTATATCACCAAATACAGTTTTATTATCTAATAATACAACATGTTCTTTTTGTATAAGACCAATATTAATATTAAAAATTCCATCTGCTGTATTTTTAGGAGCCACACTAAAGTTTTTAATTGACTCTCTGCCAATACTTGCTAATTCTTTTTCTAATTTTTTACCATCTGCTTTAAACAGACTATATCCATAAAAATTATCGTAAATGTCATCAACTGTAGCATATTGTGTTTCAAACTGCAAATCTGTTGCACCAGGACTTAAAGTAATTACACTGCCTTCGCCCCAATTTTGTGTAGTCCAAAATAAGAATTCTTTTGCACTGTGTACAAAATCAAGTACAGTCTTTTGTTCGCCATTATATGCTTCAAAAGAAAAACCTTTTAATTTTAAAAATTCACCATATCCTAATAAAAAGTCAACAACATCTTGTATTGTTCTTAATAATGTTCCATAAGGTAATTCACTAACTTGTGTATTATTAAATGTTTTTTTAATTACTGCATCTCTGCCGCCTACTAGTGGTAAACTAGGTAATTTTGCTAAGTTTGTGTTGTCAAAATCTGTACCTGATTGAAATTGTGATTTTACTCTGTAATAAGTTCCTTGGTATTGAACATTAGTTCCAGGAACATATGTTTGTCCACTAGCCCAATCTATATAATTTTCCGATACGCCTCCAATATTAATAATAGGATCGTTTGCTAATTTAATTGCTGGCAAATATTTAAATGAACTTGATACTTCGCTATACCCTTTAATTATAAAACCGTTTGTAGCTTTTTCAATAATAACACCACTATAATTTAATATTTCAATAGGTACACTTTTGTTTAAGAAAACTTTATAATTTTCTTCTGGAACAAAAACATTACCTTTATTTAAAGGTGTTCTGCTATCTAAAATTAACTTAAATTTATTCTGTTCAGTAAATCCGCCTAACTTAAATCCAAGTTGATTAGATATTAATTTTAAATTACTTTTGTATTGAGTATAATTAGACAATACATTAGACGCCATATAATTTGAAATATAATTTATAAGCCCACTTGTATAAACTTGTGCTGTATCTTCTACTGTATTTGGAAATACAATATCTTGTAGTCTAATTTGTTTTTGTGTTTCTGAATAAACAATATTTCCTGCATTATTTTTTACTTGTCTAATTCTATCAAAACCTTTTGAAAATATTTCACTAGGTTTATTTAATATCCAAGATGTAATTAAACTAAATGCATATTCGCTACTACGGCGCCAGGCTGTTTCAACAGGAGATCCATCGCCGAACACCCAGTTACTATCTAATCCGGTACCATCAAACTGACTTACATAATTTGAATCACTAGGTGAAAGCAATTTTCCGTTACTGTTTACAGGAATATGATTTGTTAAATTAGGACGTTTGTATTTCTTAATTGCATAATATTTTTTTCCAGGCTCTCTAACAATGCCTTTTTCCATATCCTGCCATAAGTTTAAATTATCAGATGTATATGGTGCTGGTCCGTATTGTGTTTCCCACCAAGAAGGTTTAATAAAAAAGCCAACCATTTCCCAAGGATGTGTATGAGGGCGATCAGTATCATATGCATGTTTGTAAACACCTCTCCAAAATCCTGGTAATTTGTTTCCTGATTTATCTGATTGTGCATATAAGTTAAATGTAAAACTTTGATCTCTATTGTAAGTGTCATTGTCAGTGTAGTCAGTATCAATTAATTTTGACCATTGTACAAAGTCTTGTAACATTGCTTTATTAATATTTGCAGATGCTACATTCGTTTGTCTTGCTTCGCCGCCAACAAAATCATGTATGTTAAGCATTGAGGTGTCATAAGTTACTTTTATATTATTAAAAATTCTTTTTTCTAATTCTAAAAGTAGATTATCTCTAAAATCGTCATATGCAACTACAATAGAACCGTCATGACCTTGTATAACCTTTGTAGGAGTTTGATAAGTGTTGTCTTCGTATATTGAAGGCTCATATACAGGATATAATCCTAACTTAGACGGAGTTGGTGGTACATAACTTCCGTTGGTGTTTTCGTATTCGTAAATACCTAATTTATCACCTGGTTGTTTTGTTGCAGTACAATTAACAAACCCTTCTGTTGTAAATGTATAATCTTTGTTTAATACTAGTTGTACGCCGTTAAGATATACTCCTACAGCTTTCCTACTAGGAGTAGAAGCTGAGTATACTTCATTTAACGCAAAGTATTTTTCATCTTTATCAATAACATCATGTTCAGTAAATTTAGTAGCACCAGTAGGAACCATATCGGAAAAATAGAAAGGCATTTTACTAGTTTTATCAATATTAAGTTCTGCCATTATTTTATCAAAATGGCCTTTTACTGGTCCTTCATATCCTAAATTTTCTGCAACTTGTAAGAACAGTCTTTTAAATTTTCCATATTCACGTCTAGCATATCTAATTGACTTTATAATATTAGCGTCTTTATCTAATAAATGATATAAAGATAAATTTAACGGAGCACTGTGTTTTAAAATTTTCTTGCCTTTTGATACAAGGTCACCAAAATCTCTTAAATTACTTTGTCCAGGATATATTCCAGTAAAGTTGTCAAGTGATTCTATTATAGTTGCTACATGATCATTGACTTCGCCTAAAGTAAATTCTGTAAGATCATTGTTTAACGGATTCTTTTCTAAGTTTGATGCTATCTCATAATATCCGTTGGCATTTTTTGTTGCCATTGTCTGTGTTTTAATAATAATGTTATCATTAATACTAGGAGTTTTTACAAAAGTTACGACTGTATTATTAAGTGCATTTATTGATAGTGTGTAGTCTGAAGTATTTTGTAAAACATTATTTTTATAGATAACAATTTTTAAATCAGTTAATAATCCACTATTTTCATAAACATCAATTTCAAAATCATTAGTAGAATTATCATAAATTATTTGTTGTATAACAGGCTGTGTACTTTTTTCTTTTGCTTTTTTCCATCCAGTAAACGACTCGTATGTTGTTAAATCAGTATACTTTCTTAAAAAACCAATATCTGATCTTTTAGTAATAACAGCGTTGTCTTGTGTATATGTAGATGTACCAGTAAGTAGATTAAAGTTAAAAACAATATCTCCTACATTATCGATACTTCTATAACTAATAGGAAATCCTAATTCGCTATCGTTGCTACCAGAACCTTGCTTATAAGTGAAAATAGTATTACCTATAAATGTAGTTGAAGAGTATGTTGTTGAGTTACCAAAACTTTTACCATTAGCATCGTACAAGTCAAAACGTGGAGCTTGATTTGTTGCTGTTTTATCTTGTGCTAACACCCATGCAGTGCCGTTATAAAAATATGTTTTACCTTTGTTAACAGTACCCTGTGTTACTAGCACAACTTCGTTTGTAATAGGATTAGTATCTGAAACTTCTTTAAGAGTAATTTGGTTATTATTACTAAATTTAATTACATCAACTTCAAAAATTTTATTTTTAACTAGTACATCAGTATCTGCTGCAAATAGTACTCGCATTCCTTTAGTAACATTAACACCGTCTATGTTATATCCAATGCTTCCTTCTATTATAGAAAATGCATCCTTAGTAAATGTATCAATTAAATCAATTGCTTTTTTGTTTTTTGTACCATAATTAAAAAGTTTTAGTCCTGCATCAAATTCGATAATAGGACGTATTGCTCTTTGGCTTTGGTCTATTTCAACTGGTTGATTATTAATACTAGCTGATTCAATAATAACATCTCTGTGGAACCATCTGTTATATCTACTCCACAAGTTACCGTCGCTACTTGCTCTATTAATTAATATATAATCTTTGTTAGTTGGATAGCCTATTGCTTTACTAAAAGGCAATCTATCAAAACCGTTGCCGTCAAATTCTACATCAAAATCTTCTGTATACGAAGAGGGAATATCTAAGTCTGTTTCAGAAATAAGTTTTATTTGTGATCCTACACCCTCTATATAGTACGACCCTTCAGCATAAGATGTTGGAGTAACTTCGCCACCAAACTTAACTTTCATGCCGTTTGTTAGATTAAACCCTGTTGAGCTTTTATAAGATATTTTACCTAATATTTCTGCTTCAATGTCAATAGCACTTGCTTCTTCTATATTAGCAACTTTTATCATACCCGAAGCGTTGATGTCGTTATCAGCAACGTAGTATATTACATCTGGTGTTTCAGCAGTAAGTGTTAGTGTAAGTTCTCCTACTTCTGTACCTTGGCTTGAAATTCCTGTTGCTGTGCTGTCTTGATTAAGCAAGAACTGGTCGTCTAAAGTTTTTCTCGTTCTAAAAGTAATAGGTAAATTAGGTGTATTTAAAATAAATTTGTATGTTACACCTCTATATAATTTTAACGTTGGGTTTTGTGTTTTACCATCAGGTGAAAAAATGTAAGCATTGTTGTCGTCGTTGTCTGCTAACGTTACAGTATATGTACTTTCAACATCTTTAGTTTGTCCAAAAACAGTTATAGTTTGCGGACCTTGAGGTAACCAATAATACTCACGGAAGTTAGTAAACTTATCAAAGTCAATACTAGGGTTCCATGCATAATATTCTTGGCTGTTAAGCACAGAATCATTTAAGTTTCCGCTGTTAAAGTTCTTTATTTGATTTACATAATCGTTATAGTCATTATAAAATTCAATTTCGCCTATGTTGTTTTTTATTACACTTGCAGGTTCTAATTGATAATTTTGTCTATTTGTAGTTACGTCACCAAGGTAGTTGTCATTGACATTATATGCTTTAGCTGCTTTCCTGCCTATGTATCCATTTATTTTTTCTACTTGTCCCGGTTGTGTCAGCTGATCAACTGTAGAAGACAAAAACTTTTTATTAGATTGTGTTCTAAAAAACCTTGGTAGCAAATCACTTGTAGATCGTTTTTGCTCTCCATTGACAGGTAAAGTTGGTTCGTTTTGATCTTTATCATATGCCATTAATATCCATAGCCTCCGCTACTGCTACCGCTACTAGAACTGCTACTAGAACTGCTACTAGAACTGCTACTAGAACTGCTACTAGCTGTTGTACTACTAGAACTTTGTATTCCAGTATTTGATGTAGTAGATGATGTTAATACATTACCCTGTGCTTTAAGTCTTGATGCTGTAATTGCATCTACAATTTCTATATCATCAACTGTTGCACCACTAATGAATATTTCATCTGATTCTGATTTAATTTCAAGTAATGAACCAAATGACTGAGCAGATTGATCTGGTACTAAAACAAACATAACTAAATCTGGTGCAAGTTGTTGCATTACATATGCACTCAATTCAGTAAAATAAAATGTTTCGCCAAATTCCCAATTTTCTAAAGCAAAAAATTCGTTAATCGAACTAATTACTCTTGACTTTAAATCATTGTCGTTAATTGTAAGATCTGCATTTTTAACAATTTTAAAAGTTGCTTGTAAATCATCCTTTGCTTTGTTTCCAAATAATACTTTATATTTTACAGGGTGATAAATTATTTCATCTGTTAAACTTTTTATTTTGTTTAATTCTGTACCATAACTTTGGTATAACTGATCTTGACTTGGTGGTAAAGGTTTAGCAGAAATAGTTCCTTCTAAATATTGTCTATATGTATTATCATATGAACGTGTTAAAAGATATGTGTCAATAATATTAGAAACACTAGGATCTATTCTTGAACTTGCGTCTGCAGCATGAACATATAAGAATTTTAATTTATCTCTACCTAATCTTGCTCTAAAGTTATTAGTAAGTGTTAAATTTCCAGTTAGTTTATCTATTTCATAAAATATATTTTCATCTACAAAATAAAAAACTTGTTTGTCTTCATAAATTGTTGTTGTTCCTAAAGATGCTAAATTTTGTAAAGTTATAATAGGTTGTGTTCTTGCTGTATTATCAACATAATTATAATCTTCACTTCCGTCGTTAGTAGATTCTTTTTGTAAGAAAACAAATTTATTTAAAGGTGTAACTTTAGGTGCAACTATATCTTCAAATATTTGAGGATTATCTACAACACCGTCTTCGTCTTCGTCAAAGAAACTTACTTGTATTTTTTTACTATTAATATAACCATCTGTATCTCTAAACTCTTCAACAATTTCCCAATCAAAATCAATTGTAAATGGAGATGTTATATCAGGTTGTGTATTAATATTTAAAATACTTATTTTATCTTTAACAGTTTTTCCTGTTAAATTGTTATAAATTTTATCACCTGAATCATAATAGAATTTAATTTCTTTATCACTCTCAAATACGTACCTACTTGCTCTATATGTAATTGTGTAAGTTTCGCCATCAGTTTCAAAAAGTAATAACCAACTTGCATCTAACTGTTGATTAGTACTATCGCCAGTTTTACCTATACTGAAAGCACCTCCAATATTTAAATCGTTTTCTGTAATTAAACGCCATTGTCTAAGATCTCTATCAAATCTTAATCCAAATGTTTTATATGCAAATGCTTGATCTACAATTTGTGTTTTTACATCATTTTCTAATGCAGTTGCTATGCGAGGCATAATTTCAACTAGCTTGGCTCCTGTTGGAATAGGGTCAGCTAAAATAACTCCGCCGCTTCCGTCTGCATTTGTAACTGTTCCATCGCCTGTTACACTTACAACTTTAGTCCATTTGTAAGATATAGCATTTGGATGATCTGGTAATCCAGCCATTAATCCGTGTTCGTTATTTGCCATAAAGTGTTGACCAGTTGGTGGAACAAATTTTATTAATGTTCCCGGAACTATTAATTTTAATAGACTTCCTGTAAATGATCCTATTTGACTTCTAACACCTGTAGTATTTTTTAAATATCCTGTATTTAAATTTGTATCATCAGACAGTGATGTCCATGTATTATTCAAATCTTCTGTAAGTAGTTTAGGATATTCGCTCATGTAAAAGTTTTTTACTTTGCGGTCTGTTAAAATAGGCTCGATTGTATTTTCAATCGCTCCTTCAATATCTGTTTGAGTAGCAAACGTAAATGTATTTTGTAATTCAAGTTTTTCTTTTGTAATAATACCGTCAATACCAAACAAGTTTGTTTTACTATATTTTCCTGTAGCATCAGTTAGATCAAAATATCTTGATATACCACTTGCAATCCTGTTAATAGATTTTGCTTTTACAATTTCTTGGTTAACTGTAAGCGGACCAATTTGATAATCTTCAGCAGTAACCATTCTATTTTGAGTATAATAGTTTGCTGGTGCCGAATTTTTTATGCTACCATTTGTTTCGCTTGTTGTTGCATTATCAACAGTGTATCCTAATTCAAAAACAAGACTTAAAGTTTCACTTCTTCCTTTACGTGAAACATAAGGAATTTTAATACTAACACCACGCATATCTGCTGGGTCAATAATTTGTCTTTGATTTTTACTAGTTCTATAATATACTCTAAAATTACCTTTTGGTAGGTTTCCAAAAACGCCATCACTAAAAATTAAACTTATTCTATCATTAATTCTTGTTAATACAGAATAAATGTTTCTTACTTTTTTACTTAAACTATTATAAATTACATTATTGCCTTCAACAGCATCAACCTTAGACCATTGTTCGTCTTCTAGTCCAAAGCCGTCTAATTTATAAAGCCATACATCGTTGTTGTTTATATTAACAGCATCAATAGCAACTACTTGATTAGTGCTAGGTGTCGATATATTAAATGTACCTTGATCTAAAGTACCTTGCCTAAAGTGACAAAAGAAACCATTATTAGTACTTGCTGGACCACGGCCGTCATCTCTATACAAGAATGCAAAGTTATTACCTGGGAACGGTGATTCTTCTTCAATGGCTCCGTTGGTTACATCTGTACTTACTATTTCAAATCTTGTACTTGTACCATTAACTACTTTAGAAAAACCAAATACAGGAACTTCTTTATTTGTACTGTTAAATCTATACTGTTCAGTAGGAATGCCAGCTACAGTTTCTTTTTTAACAGGACGTCCGTATGTGCCGTTAATAGGTAACGATGCATTAAGTACTTTTGTAAATTGTTCGTTCCAATCAGGGTTACTTGGATCATTCCATATAATTGTTTGGTTTTCTAAATTTATATTATTAGCATCAAACAATTCTTCTGTAGTCTGTACACTAGTAATTTTAAGTAATCCGTTTGCAGGTTGATTTCTCTTTGGGTTATATGAAAGCAAACGTGCTAGACGTAATACGCTTTCTCTACGTTCTGCTAATTCTAGAAAATTTTCTCTAGCATTAAGATCGATTCTGTATGATATATTTTGTCCTAAAAATGCTATCAAATCTATTAATGCAAGGTACTCTGAGCTTTCAATATAATCATTGAAATCCTCAGGGTAATTTTCCCTAATATAATTAATCATTACACGGCGAAGATTGTCAAAGTCGTAACTTTGGAAATCCGCATTTCTATAACTTTGATAGATGCGTTTCCAATCTTCTGCAACTAGTAATCTATTTTGTCTATCTGTTGATGACATGGCTATTCCTTTTTACTAGTGTATTTATTTAAATGAGATAAGTGCGTATATAATTTATGCACTTAGTAAACCTGCTTTTTCATCGAACTGAAATCGCAGCTGTTCACTAATATTGTAGGGTAAAAACAATAAACTTACTTCTACTTGAATACCACTTTCGTACTGATCAACAATAATATTATTGACTTGTACTCTCGGATCTAAATTTACAATATTTGATACATTTGCTACTATTGCATCTTTTAATGGTTCTGTTAACGGCTCGAATAAAATGTCCCAAATAATTGTACCAAATTCTGGATCGCTAATTTTTTCACCTTGGCGAATATGAAAATGGTTGATAATATCCTGTTTAATAAGTTCTATATCATATAAAACAAATTTACCAGTGTTGTTTACTGTACTAAAGCCTCTATACGCCTTAGTACCAACACCAAAGTCAGTTTTTTGATTAGATTTTACTTCTACTTGTTTATATAATTGTTTTTCTAATGAGCTCATATTGTATTTACCTTAGGTTGGTTTGCTAAAAGTATCCAGCACAGGTGTGTATTCGCCTGATGCTGTAGCACCATTTAGACCTAAAATGTTTGCTGAATTTGTAGCATCTGTTTTAAGTGGTGTATGTTCTGCAGGATTTAAATTTTCATGACCAGTCCACGGTTCGTTCTGGGGTTGTCTTAATGGCGATTTAGCATCACTGGCTTGTTGAGCTACAGGTCCGTTTAAGTGCAACGGATCAGAAGTCAAATACATACCTGAAGAGCTTACATCATGTCTGCCTTCACAAGTAATTTTGCCATTTGCGCCCACTTTAACTTCCCAGTTCTCTCCAGTCTGTGTAAACATGCTTTGTCCAGATATCATGTTTATATTATTTCCAGCTTCAATATTAATATCTCTATCTGCTTTGAAATTAAAATCATTTTCTGAATGAATACTAACACTATCTTTTGCGTAGATATCAATTTTACCGTTTGATGTTAATTCAATCCAAGCAGTACCCTTGCCGTTTGCAATATAAATTAGTTCTTCAGAATTATGCATTAATATCTGATGACCTGTTCTTGTCTTTAATCTTATTAAATCATTATGAGGTAACGTTACATCTCCTGATTCGCCTTTTTCAATACTAGCATATTCTGAAGGACCTTCAGAAGCAGACGTTTTCCTTAACAAACTTGCATCTCCGTCATCCATTACAAAACTAGATCCACTTAATCTGTTAAATGCAACATCACTTTGTGCAAATTGTTCTCCGTACTTTACTTTAGGAGATCCTGGTCTCCTATCAGCTGGACCTGGAGTGCTAAATCCAAATACCATACTAGGTGTTTCACGTCTAGCACTACTTGTTGTTGTGCCTCTAGTATGATCTGTAGTTAAGCCTGCGTTTTCTAAAATACCTTGTCTATTTAAATCTGTTGGTTTTACAAATTTTGTTGCATCTTTGCCAGCGCCTTTTTCAACTTTTTTATTATATTCGCCAACAGGTAATGGTTTGCTTTTATCTGAATTATTAAATGAAGTACTTGCATACCCTGGTAACATAAAATTCATGTATTCTTCTTGTACACAACCTATCCAATACCCTTGTCCAAAATTACCTTCAGCAAATATTACTAATACCTTTGTACCAATGTCTGGTGGTACTGCCCACATTCCATAACTTTTTTGAGTATAGGCATAACCTTCATTATTACTAACACCTTTGTAGGGAGTAACACCGTAAAAAGGATTTAAATATTTTACAGGAACCATTTGTCCTGTTTTTTCAGTACTGTTTCCTGCATCTGTTACTTTTAATAGTTCAACTTCTAAACTACCCATATTTTTGCTGTCAAGATGATTTACAACTGTTGCAAGAAATGGGCCAGGATTTCCGCTTAGGTCGGTTTTTGCTGAACGTTGATTCTCTGCCATTATTGTGCCTGTCCTAATTTACCCCATTGCGTGTCTGGTTTTGTTGGATCAAAATCTCCTGTGCTTTTAGAAGATTGGCCGCCTGTGCCGTCTTTGCTACCTGATGTTTCTGTACCTGTTACTGCTCCGTTACCGCTAGGTGATATTGCATTTTCGCCAGTACCTTCTTTCATAACTGCTGATGTTGTAGCTACTTCATCAGCTTGTACATCTTGGTTACGTCTTCTAATACAACTTAATTCTTGTGTAAACTGTCCATCACTAAATCTATTTGAACATGTTAAGACTGTATACAATCCACTAAATGCACCAACTGGTTGTGTGCCGCCGCCTGGAAAATCCATTCCGCCGTTATTATTATAGTCTAAAGGTGTTCTAAAATTCATTAATATATCTACTTCACTTGATTGTTGATTCATTGCACCATCTGAATTAACATTTAGTAGACCTTCTACAGGACTAGCATTATAGTTTCCTACTCCGCTATCTGCAATGTAATAAGGGTCGCCCATTATTTTAAAATCAATTGATACAAGGTCTGTTGGACTATTTACTATTGCTTCATTAAAATTACGTGCTACCTGGCTTTCAGCACTAATTGCTGCTCCACCTACTGCTCTTGCAGAACTTGCTGATCCGTCTGCTCGTGTAGATGATTGTCCTTCAGCAGGTATAACTTCTGTATTACCGTCGTTAATTGCAGGCGATGCATCTGATGTACCTGCAGCCATTCTACTTGCATCACCAGTTTTTTGATCTGAATTTAACTGACCAAGATCTGGTTGTAAAGCATTAAAGAATGCTGCATCAAAATTAATTTCAAAATCTAGTATATCTTTATTTTGTCCTGTGTAGATATAATTGTATTCTTTAACTGCTTGACGTTTTAATTTTTCAATACCAGGTGAAGGTTGGGTTGAACCTGTTAATTTACTAATTTGTACTTTGTAAGGAACAATTCTATAGACATATACTCTAGGTGGTTTTCCTGTTTGTGTTACTTGTTCAGTGCTTGTAACATCAAAAACTTGTGATTCTACTTTATACCATTCAATCATACCAAATCCGTCTGGCTCTTGGAAAGCTAAGTCTCTGCCATAATCACTTAATAGTATAACTTCCTCAACAACATCTTGTATTCTTGTACCTTTAGGAAAAGTAATTCTACGACCTTCGTCACTTACTTGTACCTTGCCTCTAGAAAACACACCTGGTTTGTCATCAACTTCGGAAAATGCTGGCTTACCAAATGGTGTTTCGCCTCCGTCTAAGAAACTTTTTACAATTTTGCCTGAGCCTATAGAATTTATATTATCATCGTTTTCGGAAAACTCTCTAATTGTTTCTCCAAAATCACTACGTTTAATTACAATTCCAAGTATCTTTTGTAATTCAGCATCAAAATCTGCAGGTACTTGACCGTTTTGTATTCCTGAAATAGTTTCAAATAACTTTTCTTTTTGCTCTGCTGTAAGTTCTCGTGTAGCTTCTGATGAAGGGTCTGAATCAGATTTTGTTGTTGCTCCTCCAGCATCTTGTATTGCACCTAGCAAATTTTCTGAAGCACTGCTATCAGCTGTTGGAAACATAATTATATATTGATCTGCATTTTTTAGTTGTTTTGCGTTTAACAACTCTAATTGTCTATCGTTCATTGCAACTGATAAACTTTGTCCACCCGATTGTAACATTTCTGATACAGTTGATCCAGTTATTGTAATATCTGTTTGTGTAGCTTGTACACTATCACTAAATGCTTCTTCGTTATAAGGAAATCCTGAAACCCTATATGTACTGCCGCCTTCGTTAACATTAAAAGTTACATCTGCAAGTTTGAAGGGAAACATGCGTCTTGCACGTGGTACAGTAAATGTTCTGCCGGTATCGTCGTGTCCTTTAAAATCTATTGTTATAATAAACGGAGCTTCTAAATAATTTTTATGACCTGCTCGTAACGAAGCAACTTGTAGTGTTTGTAAAAATAATCCCATACTATATGGTTCGGTTACTTCAAATTCTACAGAAGTAGCATTTGTCTGTCTAGTTTTTTGATTAGGTATAATTAATGATTCTACTTGCAAGTTGTCTATAAAATATTCAACCCTACCGTTAGTTTCATATAATGTTGTTGCTTTGTTTGCGCCAGCGCCTCCTCCTGTACTTGCAATAATTACACTAGGTTCACGTTTTCTATAAGTTGCATCTGGAAAGTTTAATTCTAATGATGTTAAACATCCAAAAGTTAATACGTAATTAAAAGAAGCAAACGCTTCTAATTCATTTTTAACAGGTAGTCCTCCACCAAGCATTCCGCTTACTAAACTACCAACTACTCCGCCTAGTGCGCCACGGACCTCTGCATCAATAGTTTTATAATCACCGCTAAGTGGAAAAATTTCTTTGACTGCTAAATCAATTTCTTCAATCGATCCTTCTATAGAGTTAGCAATACCATTTATATCTATGTTAGCTGAGGTTGGTACAATTACTGAATTTTTTACATTCTCTTGTATTGTCTTACCTGCGGCTTGTGCCCTAGCAAGTGCGTTTTGGATCGACATTGACATTTAAATTCCTAATAATCGTTGTAACTTGTCACCTTGTGGTAGATAAATCTGTAAACCTGCTTCAAGATCATAAACAGGATCTTTTAAAATATCCATATTTCTCTGCGAAAACACCCACCATAACTTCCTATCACCATATAGATCGTGTGCTAATAAATCTGGTCTATGAGTGTATTGTACTTCTACTGTATATAACACATCATTAGGTTCAGACGGTACCGGTCTGATTGAAAAATAACCAAGTGCTCCACTTTGGAATTTTGTTTTATGATATGGACTTGTTGTTTCATAGTTTGCCATTATAAGAATCCTGGTCCGTTTGCACCGCCTTGTGTTGCGCCTCTTACAAATGAATCTAAACTAAAGCCTTCAACACTACGTCTACTGTAAACTGGAAGAACACCAACTTGTATTTGACTTCTTGTAGGAACATACGTTCCGTTTGGTCCAAGACCTGGAATATGAATATAATCAATATCAGGACTTAATTCAACTGTAAAGTTTGTTACTACAACAGGAACATTTTTAAAAACATAATCACCATATCCGTTTAGTTTAACTACAGGTGGAGGAGCACCTCTATTTGAAGTTTGGCCGTATGCCATTTTTGTTACACTTCGTAAATAGTGTACTGCTGCAATCCAATACTTACCTTCCTCTGCATTTTCAATAAAGAAATCTCCAACAAGAGTCATCTGTTCAACTCTGCTATTACGGTAGGCATAAAAAGGATAATTACTATGAACAGGTTCAAGAGCATTATAGTTGGCATTGTGTTGCATTAAAATAGTTGGAGTATAAGGAAACACTAATCCGTTAGTGTCTATTAATTCTTGTAAAATTGCACTATCTTCGAACGCAAAATTTCGGGGCATTGATAATCTAACACGCCAATCTTGATCTCCGCCTGAAGCCCAGGAGCCATCTTTGAAATTACTTAAACTAGGCATGCCCATACCAGGTAAATTTTTACCACGTATTAGGGAACCTATACCTAAATTATCTGCAAAATTTAAAGCAATGTCTTTACCAACGCCAGCTACTGCACCTAATGCATTCTCGCCAAACTTCAACGCCGATCCAACAAGATTCTCAACACTTGCTTGCGGTGAAGCACTATTACGTGCTTGCGAAGCAAGATTGTTTTTTATTGCTGGGTTTGTGCTAATACCTGGACTATTATGTAGTTCCATATTAATTGTCTCCTATATACATTATTTAGTTGACTTTATTAACTACATAGTTTATAATATAACAAACAACTGGAGAAAATATGAGAAAAATCAACTATCTTAACAATAAAGATATATTAAAAGAGATACACAAGTCAAAAAGTACCTTTTGTAGCTATGTAGCACCAGAATACAGTTCTTATGACATAATTCTACTTGATATTGATAAAATTAACATACGCACTATTGCGGAAGCAAAGAGAAATAAAGCAAAAAAATTACAGCAATTAGATTTTGAAAGTAAAAAAGCATCAGGAATGAAAGTTAAACTAGCAGAATGTGAAGTAGATTATAGAAAGATGAAAAAAGACGAACTTGTCTTTCGGATCATGACTTTTGATCATATACCAGAAGAACCTGGTCGTAAGAAGAATCCTAAAACAGTCGCTGACACAAAAGTTAAACTAAATTTTCCGCCTTTTCATCATTACAAATTTGACGATAAAGATAATTTAGTTTGCATAGGTAAAAGCCACTGGGAAGGCGGTATGGAAAACGGATTTTTTAATCATAAACACGGAAAAGCAACAAATAAACTTGCTATGATGTGGATGAAGTTATGTGATAGGTATGCTACACGAGGTAATGTACGTGGCTACACCTATAACGATGAGATGCGAGGACAGGCAATTTTACAATTAGCACAGATTGGTTTACAGTTTGATGAATCAAAATCGCAGAATCCATTTGCATATTATACTGCCGCAGTTACAAATTCATTTGTAAGAGTCATTAATATTGAAAAGAAAAATCAAAACATTAGAGATGATATTTTGGAACAAAATGGCTTAAATCCTAGTTACACAAGGCAACATGCCGGTGAATGGGACGCACAAATGCAGAGACAAGCAGAACTTAATAAAAAATAAATTTAAATTTCCGGTTGACAACGTATACAAAAGAGCGTATTATATACAGGAAAGAGGAGTATTTTTTTGTTTAAAAAAGCAGCAGTATTCACAGATATCCATTTTGGCCTTAAAGGAAACAGCAAGGTACACAATGATGACTGTGAAAGATTTGTAGATTGGTACATAGAACAAGCAAAAGCTAACGGTTGTGAAACCGGAATCTTCTGCGGAGACTGGCACCATAATAGAAATTCACTTAACCTTACAACTATGGACGCAACAATACGTTGTATGGAAAAATTAGGCAAATCATTTGAGAAGTTTTACTTCTTTGATGGCAATCATGACTTGTATTACAAAGACAAACGTGATGTTAACTCAACAGCCTTTGCAAAACATATTCCAGGTATAACATTTGTTGACAGTATCTATCAAGAAGAAGATGTTGCACTCGTTCCTTGGCTGGTCGGTGACGAATGGAAGAAGATTAAAAACATAAAAGCAAAATATTTGTTTGGACACTTTGAATTACCTAGCTTCTATATGAATGCTATGGTACAAATGCCAGATCACGGTGAACTTAAAGCAGAACACTTTGAACATCAAGAGTATGTGTTTAGTGGACATTTCCATAAAAGACAAAAACAAGGTAAAGTACATTACATTGGTAATGCATTTCCTCACAATTATGCAGATGCATGGGATGACGATCGAGGTATGATGATACTAGATCGTGAAAACAGCAAAGAACCAGAATATATTAATTGGACTGATTGTCCTAAGTATCGAACAACTACATTAAGTAAGTTGTTAGATCCTAAAGCAAATTTGATAAAAGACAATATGTATCTTAGAGTAACATTAGATCTACCTATTAGTTATGAAGAAGCAAGTTTTATTAAAGAAACGTACATTAACCAACAAGGGTGTAGAGAGATTACACTTATACCACAAAGCCAAGTTGAGGAAATTTCAACTGAACTTGATATTTCTAAGTTTGAAAGTGTTGACGAAATTGTATCAAAAGAAATATCAGCAATTGACACTGACAACTACAGCAAGAAAACACTGCTAGATATCTATAACGAGCTATAAATGATTAAAATAAAAGACCTTACTGTTAAAAACTTTATGAGTGTGGGCAATCAAACCCAAGCAGTTGATTTTGATAAACAACAACTTACTCTTGTGCTAGGTGAAAACTTAGATCAAGGCGGTGATGATGCTGGTTCACGTAACGGTACTGGTAAGACTACTATTATTAATGCACTAAGTTATGCACTATACGGTACTGCACTTACAAACATTAAACGTAATAACTTAATTAATAAAACTAACAGCAAGGGAATGTTGGTTACTTTACATTTCGAAAAAGACAATGTAGACTATCGTGTTGAACGAGGTCGTTCTCCTAATATTATGAAGTTCTATCTTAATAACGAGGAACAAGAACTAGATGATCTAAGTCAAGGAGACAGTCGTAAGACACAAGAATTTATTAATAAGTTGCTAGGTATGAGCCATGAAATGTTTAAACATATTGTTGCACTAAACACATACTCTGAACCTTTTTTAGCATTACGCACTAACGACCAACGTGCAATTATTGAACAGTTACTTGGTATAACAATTCTAAGTGAGAAGGCAGCTAATCTAAAAGATCAAATGAAGATTACAAAAGATGCTATTGTAGAGGAAGAAGCAAGATTACGTGCAGTACAATCAAGTAACGAGAAAATACAATCTACTATTGAAAGTTTACAAGGCACACAACGAGCTTGGATTGCAAAAAACCAACAAGATACAAATAAATTAGCATCTGGGATTGATGAATTAGAACATTTAGACGTTAATATTGAACTAGACGCTCATGAAAAATTACAAAACTGGAACGAGCATAATAATGCTATTTTGGCTCTTAAAAAAGAACTTAGCACATTAGAGCCAGCACTACAACGTGCTGAAAAGTCTGTTGAAAAATCATCTAAAGATATCACAAATCTTGAAAATGCAACATGTTACACATGTGGACAAGAACTAAATGTAGACAAAAAAGCAGAACTAGAATCACGTAAAGAAAAAGAATTAGATGAAGCAATTGACTATCGATCAGAGATTTCTAAAAAGGTAGATGATGTTACAAAAGGTATTACAGATATTGGAGAAATAAATGGCAGACCTACTACATTCTACGAAACTGCAAAAGAAGCATATGAACATAGACAAAATGTTGATAGTCTTAAACAAGCTCTTGCTGCAAAACAAACAGACACTGATCCTTATCAAACGCAAATTGACGAATTAAACAATACTGCTATGCAAGAAGTTGATTGGGAAACAATTAACTCTTTAAATAGCTTTAAAGATCATCAAGACTTTTTGTTAAAACTTCTTACAAACAAAGATAGTTTTATACGTAAAAAAATTATTGATCAAAATTTAGCATATCTAAACAATCGACTTACATATTATCTAGATAAGCTAGGATTGCCACATCAAGTTACATTCCAAAACGATCTTGCTGTAGAAATACAACAGTTAGGTCAAGACTTAGACTTTGATAATCTATCAAGAGGTGAGCGTAATAGACTTATACTTGGTATGAGCTTTGCATTCAGAGATGTTTGGGAAAGTTTATATCAAAATATTAACTTGTTATTCATTGATGAACTTATTGATAGTGGTATGGATACTGCTGGCGTTGAAGGCGCACTTGCTGTACTTAAGAAGATGGGTAGAGAACGCAGTAAAAATGTATTCTTAATATCTCACAAAGATGAACTTATTGGAAGAGTTAATCATTTAATGAAAGTAATAAAAGAAAATGGATTCACATCATACGAAAATGATGTTGAAATAGTAGAATGAGTGTAGACGAAGTAGTATCTAACTGTATAGGACCAAATAAAACACCTATTGATAGGTTATATGGATCAATATACGGTCAACAATATATAATACAAAAAGATTTTTCAACCTATAAAGGGAAGATACATAAAAAATCTTTAATTAAAAAAGGTATGGACGGTAATAAATTTAGAAGCCATTGTTATGTTACAGACGATAATAGATGGTTTGACAGATCAGGACTACCAATAAAGGAACCAAAAACGGTTATAACAGATGAGTGACATTAGAGATGATACACACGATCTTTTAACAAAGGCTTATATGGCTTATTTTAAGGCAAACGAAAAGTTCGAATTAAGAAACAGTGTAAGAACACATAGAGAATCAAGGCGCTGGCTCAGAGAGATTAGAACTCTTTCTAAAATAAGAATGGAAGAAATACACCATAAACATCAGGCAAAAACCAAGATCGATTAAAAGGCATGGAGCATTACGGTAAGTACCATTATGGAATGGACTTATCAAGGAAAACCTATTGACTCACTATCTAATGATGTTGAAGGATTTGTATACTTGATAACCAATCTTACTAATAATCAAAAATACGTAGGCAAGAAACTAGCAAAATTTAAAACTACTAAACCACCACTTAAAGGCAAAAAGAACAAGCGTAGAGGCTACAAAGAATCTGACTGGAGAGACTACTGGGGAAGTTCAGATAGACTTAATGCAGATGTAGCAGAACTAGGCGAAAACAAGTTTACAAGAGAAATACTATACCTATGTAAAGGTAGGGGCGAAATGTCCTACATAGAGGCAAGAGAACAGTTTGATAGGCGTGTACTTGAAACAGATGAATACTATAACGGTATTATTAATGTTAGAGTAGGCGGATCAGACAAACTCAAACAGGCATTGCTAGAACAAAACATCAAGGCAAAACAATCTAACACCTAAGGTTGGCGGGCCAGTTTATAATACCGCTGTGTAAAAGGCATCCGAGAGGAGCACACGTACACGTTGAGCCGCGTCCGGTAGTAGGGCGGCAGGATTAGCGTAGGTTGACTGTTAGCAATCAAAAAACACAACACAGTTCATAAAAACTCTTTAGCAATAGGAACGAAGCGAGAGGTATTACGGTGTAGCGTATATTTTTAGAATATACGGCGTAGCGTAAGATGTCGACGTAGGTTGGGAAAGGTCAGAGCCCATTGAACTAAGTGTATAAACAATTACCTACTTCCGAATCTCGGCTGTGACGGACTCACATGAAGACCAAGATTAGATGGAACCAGCGATTAGGTTCCGTCTGACTGAAACAATCTACATGAAGTAACTACAATATTACTTCGTAATATTGCTTTAATTATTGTTTATCATTTCTATCAACAAACGAAGTGTAATAGTTTGAGCTTTAGCGAAAACTTGTTTCGTGTAACGAAACATATAAATACAAATAAGTTAATAAGGATATTTCGATGAAAGTCTATGAAATCTTAAAAGAAGAAGAATTTACAGTTGAGCCTAATAAACCTGGTGGTAGAGGTCGTACTAGGGGCTTTAATGTAGTTAATCCTGATGGCACAAAAACAAAATTCTCTACTAAAGGTGATGCTACTAAATTTGCAAATGCACAAAATGCAGATCTTAGAGTAAGAAACGAACTTGCTAAGTTTAGATCTGGTGGAAAAATTGATGGTCTTAGACCTAAAGGTGTAAATAAGTGGGCCTGGCAAGAACTTGTTAATGGAAAGTATGTTAACAAAGTTGGAAGTTTAGCTGATTTAGAAACTGCAATTAGTAAAGTTGATCCAACAGCTGCAAAAGCAATTAAACAAGCTAGAACTTCAATATTTAAAAAAGCGTTCGCAGTGTTCAAACGTTCTCCGTTTTTTATCTTAGGTACAGGTGTTATTGCCCTTGAAGTACAGCAAGAATTTACAGCAAGAATTTCAGCAATCAAAGCGGTCATGGACAGCAATTTTTCCAAACACGTTTCAACTGAATTACGACAGCAGATAACACAAGAAGCTATCCAAGCAACAGTTATTCATCATTGGTCAACACATGTTGTAAATGTTGTAACACAAATTGCAGCAGCTGCTACTGCTGGTGCTGCTGGGAGAAAGATACAAAAAGGTTTGCAAGCACTTAGGCTTGTGTCTAGAGCAACAGGTCCAATTAAATGGTTTAACCCATGGACAATAGTAGGAGCAATCGGAGTTGAGGTTGCAGCGTATTCGGTAACAAAATGGTTTGCAAGTCGAGATTCTGAAGCAGTTGCTCAAATGTATAAAGATGCTACATCTGCAATTTTTAGCGTTGTTGGTGTTGCTTTTGACACAGGAATCGCAGCAGTTGACTCAGTAAGCATTTCAAACGGTGACGCAGTAAAAGAAATTTTAACTGGCCTGGATGGAGAGAAAAAAGACGATACTAAACAAAGTGCTCCAAAAAGCAACGGCAATGCAGCAGGTACCCCTACTAACACAAAACCAACATCTGCTGACATGAAACAGAGCATACTAAGCGTATTAGACTAAACTAGCGGTAAGCCAGTTTTATTAGTTGCTTCGATATTTTCTTTAATAATTTTATTTAAAATTTCTCTATCTTCGCTAGTATACTTCCACAATAGATCATCAGCTTGAACACCACCACGCATGTACCATGCAATAGTAAAGCATTCGTCTTTGATACGTTTACAAGTATTTTCGTATTCGTCTACCAGCTTAATCAAGTCAGATTCGTGGTATGTTACGATTTGGTTGCGAAAAAATCCGAGTTATCCAGAGTAAATTTAACTTTGTTTTCTGCACTACATTCAGAACAATTAGTTGTTTGAGATTGTACTTGCCAGGCGTCTTGTTGCCCTTCTAAGTGTGCTTTTATTTTTTGAAAAAATCCTTTATCACTGTTATTGATAAAATCATTAATCTCTTGAGCATCAGCAACACGGATGTCATCGGCCTCAACTGTAGCAATTTGTTTTTTGTAGGCTGTTATTTGATATTTTGCAAGTGTGTTATAAAACTCATCAAGTTTTTTGTTGCGATCTTCTTCTGGCATGTCTTTGTCACCAGTTGATTGAAGTAATATTCTACGTAAATTATATTGTTGGTGTTGTAATTCTGTTTGTTCTTTATAGTTAAATGGACGCAGTGATACAGTTAATGGATAACAATCTACTGTAGGATCGTATTCTAGACTTGCAAAATAGTCCAAAGTTTTAGTTAAATCAAGCTGTGTGCCGTTTTCAGCCTTGCATTCTGTACAACTGTAATTACTATCTAAGTATTGTCCATAAGTTGCAATTCTAATTGCAATTAAAATGCTATCAAGATCAATCTGCGGAATTTGCCAAGGATCTTTAATTGCAGGAATACAACTTTTAATACAACTCACAGTGCTTTCTCCACTAAACAAAGCATCAGGTGTTTTGAAGATTATTTCATCCATAGCAGTCATACCAAAAACAGGTAAGTTTTTTGGATCACCGTCGATGCCATTTTCAGGGTAATACATACCTTTTGAGGGCAAACTCAAATAAATCTTAGGTTGTCTATAATATTTCTGTAAACTATTTTCCACTGGTTCTACTTCCGATAAATAACTTATATAAAGTATTTATGACTTAAAATCAAGGGATTTTTAAAAGTGGCAACAATTAAAATTACTGGCGACGAAGTACAGATAGACGACATAGCAACGGAAACTACACAAGCCAAATTGCTTACTGCAATGGGCGGTGCTGCAGGTGCATCTAAGGGTTTTAGCGGCTCTATGAACGATGCAGCTAAAGGCACAAATCTTGCAAGCAAGGCGTTAAATGCATTTGGATCAGTAGCAACAGGAACCGGTAAATCACTTGTAGATATATCAGGTGCTATATTTGACGGTAGTGCAAGGGTTAGTTCAGCAACAGATGCACTTGCAAAAAACTTCACTGGCGGTTTAGGAGGTGCAGTTACAGCTTCTGCTAAAACACTATTTGCAGGCGCTGAATCATATGTAGATACTTTTAGAAAAATTTCAACATCAGGCGGCGGTTTTGCAGGCGACATTTTTGAAATGAAGAACTCTGCGGCACAAGCAAGAATGACACTTGATGAGTTTGCAGGAGCTATTATGAATAATAGTACTGACCTAGCGGCAATGGGCGGCACTGTTAGTAAAGGTGCAAGACAGTTTTCAGACTTTACAAAATCATTTTATGAACAAACTGATGGATCAGCACAGTCACTAATGGCTTTGGGTATGAGTACTAATGAAATAAATGAAGCACTGATGGATCAAATGAAGACCAACAGACGTTTAGATTTTCAAGATCAAGCAACTAGATCAATGGCGATGGCTGCAACAAAGTCTCTGGCATTTGAAATGGATGAAGTTGCAAAACTTACAGGTAAAAGCAAAGATCAGTTAAAACAAGAGATGGAAGCATCTGCAAGAAAAGGACAAGTAGAAGCAAAATTTAGAGAAATTGAAATGCGTGAAGGGCCTGCAGCTGCAGCCGCGGCAAGAAATGCATACAATATGGCATTAACAAGTGCAAGTAAAGCAGGACCAGATGCAATCGCTGCACTAGAAGAAACATTTGTACTAGGTGGAATTGCAGGCGAACAAGCACGTAAAGGTGCAGTTGCATTAGGTAGTAGTTTTGATGAACTTCAAGCAGTTGCAAGAACAGCGGCAAGTGCAACAGCAGGTAATGCTGCAACACTTATGGAACAAACAAAATCTATGGGGGCACAATTTGAAACTGCATTAGTTGCAAGAATAAACGAACCAGGATTTTTAGGACAAGCAAAACTTGCATCTGCAGGTAATGACTTTGGTCAAGCGGCTGCATCATTATTAGTAAGTGCAGGAAATTTAGAAACAGCTATTGGCAAAGGCGGCAAAAAAGCTGCACAAGACGAACAAGTGCTGAAAGATACTACAGGCGGCAACACAACAAAAATGGTGAATGCATTAGATCTTTCAATGAAAGATTTGACCGCACAACTTAACGAAGATTTATTAGGAAAAGGTAAAGCAATAGATGCGTTAGCAGGAGAAGCAAGAAAAGCTGCTGATGCTGTATCAAAATTTCAATCAAGCGGCGGAGCTCGAACAGTTACAAAAGAACTAACAGATGCTTTAAAAAATACACTAGGTATAGCTGATGCAGTTGAAGGGTCTAATGTAGAAGGCACTGAAGACCAGAAAACAGCTATGGGTGACGTAAGTAAAGTCCTTGACTCAATGGAAGGTGCAGATGCAGAACAAACAAAAGCAATTTATGCATTAATGGGCATATTAGCTGATGCACAACAAGGACCTGAATACGCAGAAGCTATAGTAAATGCTGCTAAAGAAAGCGGCAATGATCTAGCAACAACCAT
>Ga0209535_1000268_pt1 | contig 35732 bp, 33 predicted proteins | sample LinPmetageLP28_FD_184041 | JGI IMG/M metagenome (GOLD analysis project Ga0209535, IMG submission 184041) | Marine viral communities from the Pacific Ocean - LP-28 (SPAdes) (version 2) | ecosystem: Environmental > Aquatic > Marine > Oceanic | place: Pacific Ocean | collected 2009-08-22
CTTACAGATCTGCCAAATAGAACAACGTACTCATTAACTTTTGAAAACGGACTGCTAGTAGATTTTAGACCTGCTGAAGAACGATAATAAATATTAAAAATAAAAAAATGGCAATAATATATACATACCCAAGTAAAGCCGCTGCAGCGCAAGACAAGGTGTTAATATCTGATTCTGCAGATGAAAATAAAACTAAAAATGCTTCTATAGATTCAATAAGAGATGCTATAAATGTAGTTGATGTTATATCTGCTGGGTCTGGTATATCAGTTAGTAACCCAACTGGAAATGTTACTATAGGTAATACTGGTGTGTTGTCTTTAATAGCTGGAAGTAATATATCTTTATCTGGATCTACTGGAAACATAACAATAAGTACTTCAGCTTCTAATGTTGATGGATCAGGAACTCCTAGAAGATTCCCACTCTGGGTTGATTCTAACACTATAGGTAATAGTAACATCTTCCAACCATTAAACTCTGGAAACATTGGTATCGGAACTACTACTGCTGCTAAGTTACTAGATGTTGAAGGTGATGTTACTTTTGGTACAGGAAATAAATTCGTAACAGGTGTAAACGTATTAGAAGGACTTGGTCCAAATGGAGTTTCTTTAAGATCAGGTGTATCAAGCGCTGTTTTCCCTAGCTTTTCTAACTCAGATGATACAAATACAGGTATGTTTTTACCTGGCTTAGATGTTTTAGGCTTATCTACAGCTGGATCAGAAAGACTTAGAGTTACTTCTGCAGGTAATGTAGGTATTGGAACTACTACTCCTGGATATAAACTAGATATAAATGGAGACGTTAGAGGAAATTCTCTTTGGTTCAGAGCTGATACAGCTACCGCTCCTTCAGCAACAGGAGGTTTTTATAGACCTTCTTTAGGAGATGTAGCTTATGGATACAATGCTAGTGAGCTATTTAGAATAACAAGTGGTGGTAATGTAGGTATTGGAACTAATAGTCCTTCTACTAAGCTTGATGTAAACGGAACTACTAACCTTACAAATCTTAAAATAAGTGGAGCTCAAGGTACTAATGGTCAAGTTTTAACTTCTACAGGAAGTGGTATTGGTTGGCAAACCCCTACTGGAGGTATAAGTGGAACAGCTGGTGTTGTGCCTGTTTTTGATGCTCTTGGAACTGGCATTGCAAATTCATCATTAATAACTACAGGATCTGGAAATACTCAAACATTCCAGTTTAACACTCAAGCCGCCGTAACTTTTGATGGTACTATACTTGGTACTGAAGGAGGAACCTTTAGTAATAGTGATTTAGTAACTGAATCTACTTCTACACTACACATAAAAGGTGCCCTTAAAGATTATGGTAACTCTACAGGAAGTCAAGGTCAAGTCTTAACTTCTACTGGAATTGGAGAAGTTCAATGGCGTCCAAATAATAATAATGGAACTATAAACGCAGGTTGCGCAAGCGTAGGATCATCTTCTAATATTGCATCTAACCCAAGACAAGCTTCTTTTACTTTTCCTAACGAAGTTGGATCATCTAATTTTGGACCATGTATTCCAATAATGGCTCCTTTAACAGTACAGTTGATAGCAATTAAATGGAATGGTGCTAACGCCCCTGTAATAGGTGCTAACGGAACTGTTAATTTTAAGTTAGGTAAATTAACTAGCAGAACTGGTGTTCCAGACACGCAGGAAGGCACTGTCAACTATACTAATCTAGTTGATTTAACAGGTTTACAAATTACATCTGCAGATTCTGGAACTTGGATATATAAATTCATGAATTTATCTGGTGCTGGAGCCACTTACGTAGCTCAAGATATAATGGTTCTACTTTTTCCAAGACCAACAACAGGATGGACAGGTACTGGAGCCACTAATGGAGACTTGCAAGTAACCATGCAAGTAGCATATGCATAATAAAAAAAATTAAATAACCGAATTATCAAGTGATAATATAAATAACCAACGTTTAACTAAACCAAAATACAATGACGTTTTTATATACCCGTACCAACACGTGGAATCGTACACCACAAGAAACACCTACAATGGAAGCCATTAAAATGTGGGAGCACCTCAAAAATAAAACAAATTGGAGAATAGTGCAACTACCTAATGGATATTTACAAACCGAATATAATAGCATGGAAGATCCTGGCACGTGGATCGATGTTACCAGAAGAGAAACCTTAGAAGGAGCAGAACAAGCAATAGATGCTTCTATTCAACACTATGGTAATAAAATTAACCATGAAAAAGGACCAATAGTTGTTAAGACCTTCTAGGAATAGTTATTAAAAAATCAATTATATCAAATTAAATCAAATGGAAGAAATAAAGTTAGTTAAAAATCTGGCTTTTGGTGATATTGCCAGAAGTCAGATATTAACTGGTGTTGAGAAACTTACTAATGCAGTAAGCTCAACTCTAGGAGCAAGTGGTAAATGTGTTATATTAGAAGATTCTAATGGAATGCCACAAATAACAAAAGATGGAGTAACAGTAGCTAATAGCATAACGCTACAAGATCCTCTAGAAAATATTGGAGCAACGCTTATAAAACAAGCTGCTCAAAGAACAGTTACAGAAGCTGGAGATGGCACAACTACAGCAACCGTGTTAGCAAAAGCTATACTAGACCAAGCTACAGAACATTCTCTACTAGATAATCCAAGAGAAATGAAGTTAGGTATTGATTCAGGTGTTGAAAAAGTTATAAAATATTTAGATAAAAAATCTAAAAAAATATCTGGTAAAAAAATTGATCAAGTAGCTACTATATCATCTAACAATGATGCTTTTTTAGGTAAAACAATAGGTGAAGCTTTTAGAATGGTGGATGAAACAGGAGTAGTCATAATGGAGATAAGTGAAAAAGCTGAGACAAGTGTTACTTTAACAGAGGGAGTACAGTATGTTAAACCTTTATTAAATACTCACTTTATAACTAATCAAGAAGTAGGAACTGCAGAATTAGACAATCCATTGGTACTAGTAGTAGAATCAAATATAGATTCTATAAGAAAAATACAACCAATTCTAGAGCATTGTATAAAAAATAATAATAGCTTATTGATAATAGCAGACGTAGACACGCAAGTCATGAATGCTTTAGCTATGAACAAAGTTAAAGGAAATATAAAAGTTAATATAATAGGCGCTCCTACATTTGGTTTAAATAAAAAAGAAATTCTTAGTGATTTATGCTCTTTGACTGGAGCTACACTTATAAATGAAGACCTAGGAGATGATATGGATATAATACAACCTGAACACTTAGGTTATTGTTTAAAATCTATATCAGGTAGAGAAGATACTATATTAAAAGTTGATTTAACTGACAATAAAGAAGTTAAAAATAAAATTACCCTTCTTGAAGGTTATTTAAAAGACCAAAAAAATCCTAATCAAGTTATAAGAACTGAAAAAAGATTAGCTATGTTAAAAGCTAAAGTTGCAACAGTTAAAGTTGGAGCTAATTCTGAAATAGAATTAAAAGAAAAAAGAGATAGAGTAGAAGATGCTATTTGTGCTACAAAAGCCGCAATTAAAGAAGGCATAGTGCCAGGAGGTGGTATAGCTTTACTAAATGCAAGTTTTAATTTAAAACCAACATGTATAGGCGAAGAGGTATTGTATCAAGCGATAAGAAGACCTTATGAATTAATATTAAAAAATGCAGGTATAGATAAACTTGAAAAACTTGAAGAAGGTAAAGGATTAGACGTGGTTACAGGAAATACGGTAGATATGGTAAAAGCCGGAATTATAGATCCTTTATTGGTTACTAAAAGCGCTTTAAGAAATGCGGCTTCAGTAGCTACTACTATATTGTCAACTGATTGTGTAATAAATAATATTAGAGCATGAAAGCAGTAGGCAAATACATAGTAATAAAACCTCTTGAAGAACAAAATGTAAAGACCGAAGGTGGTTTGATATTAGGGGAAAAACAAAGAGAAGATATAAGATTCAGGCAGGCTTTAGTAATAGAGCCTGGTTCTGATGTTAAAGTTTTAAAAAAAGATCAAATAATATATTATGATCAAAATGCTGGGTTTGGCATAGAGATAAATAATAAAAAATTAAAAGTTATAAAAGAATTCGACGTTGTCGTAATACTATAGTTATGGGTAGAACAAGAAAAGGTGGTAAATTTAAAGGTGGTCCTTTTGCTGAAACGTTTAAGACGGGTTTAGCTATGAAATCACCATTTAACGTTGTTGTAGCAGGTGAATCTACATCTCCAGAAGCTGATGCTAAAGCAGCACAAGATAAAGCAACCCTTTCGCCTGACGATAAGGATATAGTAGATACAATAGATGACAAAAGACAAGAAAAGTTCGGAAGAGCAGAAGTTGATGCTTTTATGCAAAGAAAAAAATTAGCTGAAGAGCAAGAAGCTGCTGAGGCAGCCAAAAATGCAGCTGCAGCTGAAGCGGAAAAAGAAAAAGAACCAACTGAAGAAGAAAAGAAAGATGCTGCTTCTACAACAGGAGGTGATTTAAATCCTGAAGAAACAAAAGGAGGAGCTGATCAATCATACACTGATGACTATACAGGTGATATGACAAATAAAGAGATAAGAAAAGAAAATAGAGAAAATAAGAAAGAGATAAGACAAACAGCTAGAGAACAAAAGAAAGACGCGAGAGATGATTTTAAAGATAGAAAGAAAGATGCAAAAGAAACTAAGAAAAACACTAAGAAAGATTTAAAAGATAAATTAGCAGCTGGTGAAATTACCAAAGATGAATTTAAAGCTGGTAAAAAAGATGCAAGAGTAGATAAAAGGGCTGAAAAGAAAGATGCTAGAGTAGATAAAAGAGCTGATAAAAAAGACGCGAGAAAAGATAAAAAAGCAAATAAAAAAGATAATAGGCAACAGAAAAAAGCAACTAAAAGAACAACTAGAGCAAATAAAAGATCTACTAAATTAATTGCTAAAGGTAAAACTGACAAAGCAAAGAAGAAAACAGACAAGGCAGCTGCTAAAAACTTAAAGAAAACTACAAAGCAAACAACTAAGGCAGTTAAGAAGCAAACAAAAATAGCAAATAAAGCTACTAAAAAAGCTGATAAAAAAGATTCTAAAGCTACTAAAAAAGCTGGTAGAAAAGATAAAAGAGCAGCTAAAAAATCCAAAAGAAAAAATAAAAGAGGAAAATAATTAAATGAGAAGGTTAACTTCTAAAGATTTAAAAGAATTAAATTTACTTAAACATTATAGAATTATTAGAAAATGGGCTTGTAAAACAAGTTGTCTAAACGATGCAGACTTAGAGCTGTTGATATATTTAGACTCTATAGAACATTTTACTAAAGATGATTTTAAAAAAGGTACGTACTCATATAGTTGGGATAACAGACGCTGGAACAGATTATTGAAACAAGGGTGGATTACAGTGTGGAGAAAAAGAAACCACACAACTCAAAAATATCATATATATAAAGTTTCCTATAAGTGTAAACAATTAATAAGCCGTATGTACCGTATAATGTTAGGCGAAGAAGATATGCCTTTAAAAAAATTAGAAAATAACAATAAGTATTCATGGAAAGTTACGGCTAAAGCTATATCTTTCGTTAATAAAGATAAAAACAGATAAAAATGGCAACGACTCCAGAAAATGCAAATAAAGTATTAAAAAGAAAAGATTATCAAAAACCTACTCTTAAAACAATAAAAGTAAAAACTGCTGATGGTGAAGAAATTATTGGTGGAATAAAAGAGCCTAATACAGATGCGCTAAGCATGTATAATAAAACAGAAAATATGAAACAAGTAAATAAATTTGGTGAAGCATTTCCAATGCTAAGAAAAGATCAAGCTCCACACTTAAATCCTATGGCAGCAGCTGAAACTCCGGAAATTGTAAATAGAGCTGCAGGTCCTCAAGGAAGGAATATGCTTGTGGCAGATCAATCAAATCCTCAACCACCACAGAAAATAGCTGCTAGTAGTTATCAAAGAGATCAAATGTTTGGTGACATGGCTAGTAGTCAAGGTCAAATGTATAATCAGCAAGCATCTACAACTCCTCAAGTTCAAACATTTCCACCTCAACAAGGTTTGGCTTCTTATGCTAGTCCAACAAAAATAGATAATACTAATGCTAATGCTATTATAAAAGGTGGTAAAGATATTCAAGAAAAGTTGAATGAAGTTGTTGAAACTAATGCTAAAAAAGGAGAAGAAAATAAAGATCTAGCAAAAAGAGTAATTGCTGGAGTTGCCACAGGCGGAACAAGTGAAATAGCTAGAGGATTAAGTATGTATGATGGACCTGAATTTAATGCTGGTTTAAAAAATGCAATGAAAGGTAAAGAAGGCAAATTCGCTGACATGGTTGCTGATGCACCTGGAATGCACGAGAAACATACTCAAATAAGTAAAGCTAATGTTAATTCCGCTAGAAGAGATGATAAAGCTCATATTGATTATTTAAAACGCGATATCAATTATGACAGCAGACATGGCGGAAGCGATAAAAGCATGACTGATGATGAGAAGCATATTTCTAAATTAGCTGGTGATATAAAGTACGACACTAAGAAAAAGAAAAAATACGACAACGTGTAAAAGTGAAAATAAATCACGTGATTATATATAGTACAACAGAATTACAAACATTAAAATAAAAAATTATGCCAAGTTACGGAGAAAAACAAAAGCCAGCAGGTGTTAAACTTAAGTGTGGAAAACCTATAGTAGGTACTAGAGTTATGAAATCAAATAATTCTACAATAACACCTACACTTAAAAAAATAGATAATATAGAATATAAAGGTAACCCAACTTTATTAGCTCAAAGATAATGGGTATAGAAGATTTAAAGTTATATTGTTTAAATATAACTTCATTCACTATAGCAAGTTTAAACTGGATGGAACCGGCATTAGAAATAGTATTATTATTAATGACTATTGGATATACAACACATAAGTGGATTAAATTAAGAAATAAAAAATAATGGCAATTAATTATAAATGGGACATCCCACAAATGAACGCTCACATTCAAGCAGAAGGTGAAGACAATGTTATATACACGGTGCATTACAGGTACACAGCATCTGAAGAAAATGGAGGCAAAAAATACTCTAACTCAATACTAGGATCTCAAGATTTTGAATACAAAGCGGGAGAATCTTTTGTGCCTTATGAAGATAGTGAAAGTTTTGAAACCGTAGTTGTAGGTTGGTTAGAAAATGCATTAGATATGGTTGCTATAAAAGCCAACCTAGATGCTGGTATCAAGCAACAAATAACTCCAGTAAATGAAGATTTATATTTTAGCTGGCAAGACAAATGAGAATTGTAAAAGAAATTATAATACATTGTTCTGCTACTAGAGAAGGGCAAGACGTACCAGTTGATACAATAAAAGACTGGCACATCAATTCTCGAGGGTGGAGCGACATCGGATATCATTTCTACATCGAATTAGATGGAACTATAAAGAAAGGTAGAGATATAGACCGAATCGGAGCTCATTGCAAGGGTCATAACCGTAATTCTATAGGTTTGTGTTATTGTGGAGGCGTTGAGGCAGATGGTAAGACTCCGAAGGATACTAGAACACCAATACAAAAAGAAAGTCTGTTACAAGTACTTAAAACATTAAAGGCTATGTATCCAGATGCTATTATTTATTCACACAACGAGTTTGCTAATAAAGCATGCCCGTCATTTGATGCTACAGAGGAGTATGAAAATATCTGAAAACACTGAGTTTAAAATTGATATAAAAACTGTAATTGGAATAATCATGTTAACTACAACTTTAGTCGGTATGTATTACACTTTACAAGAAGATATAGCTTTAGCTAAAGAGTTACCACCAGTAGAAGTAGGTAGACTAGAATATGAGCTAAAAGAAGAATGGAATAAAAAAAATATAGATTATCTTATAGAAAGAGTTGATATGCTGGAAAAGATGGGTGATGTGCTTTCTGAGGAAATAACAGTATTGTCTACATTAGTAAAAGACGGAACTAAGACAGATGGTAAATTAGATGAGTTAGCTAAACAACTAAAAGTTTTAAAAGATGGCAGAAAAAATTGATAAAAAAGCAATGGCTTGTAATACGCCTAGAAAAACACCAACGCATAGAACTAAGTCTCACATAGTGAAAGCTTGTGAAAATGGTAAAGAAAAAATTATTAGATTTGGTCAACAAGGTGCATCTACAGCAGGTGAACCTAAAGATGGTGAATCAAAAAAAATGAAAGCTAAAAGAAAAAGCTTTAAAGATAGACATGGCAAGAATATTGCTAAAGGGAAAATGTCCGCCGCTTATTGGGCAGATAAAGTAAAATGGTAAATTATGGAAACAGTTGGATTAGGAGATGTATTTGAAAAGTTCACAAAAGCTACTGGTATAAAAAAATTAGCAGATAAAATACCTGGTGGCTGTGGCTGTAAAGGTAGAAAAGAATTACTAAACGGAATCAGAGTTCCAAAAATAATATAAAGATATGGCTTTTAAATTAAGACAACCAATTAAAATAGATCCTGTAGCTAGGTATGAAGTACCTTTTACACCGGACAATATAGCTCCACCTGAAGGCCCTGCTTTAGTGGCTAAAGCTAATGATAATGGTAATATGATTTATAACAAGAATATTCCTCAAAGCTCTGCTCTTTATAAAGAAGCTAAATCACATGAAGATCACCACTTAAGAGATATCATGGACAATAAACTTGCCTATGATGAAGAAGCTGTTTATCATAACATGGATGGTAAAGGCATGAAAAGAACTGCTAGATCTGAATTTGATGAAAGTGATGAGAATCTAGCTTGGGAAAAACCTGCATATAAAGCTGGTAGAGATAGAGAAGAAAAAGACATGAGGCCAAAGAAAGACAAACTAAACAGAGCTGGTGAAGTAGCTGCTGGTGAATTTGCTTTTGCTTTTAGGGAAATAGGTAAACCTATGAGAAAGCAAGATAGTGATAGCGTATCAATGAATGAAAACTTTGGTACATCAATGGTTAAAAAATTTGGTATTGGCCCACAAGTAAATGTAGAAATAGGTAGTGACACAGATTTAAGTGGTAATGATGAACTAGGACCTTGGGGAGAATGGCAAGACGATCCAAATAATCCTAAGAGACAAGTTAGATATAGATCTGGAGAATCTACAGCAAGTTCAAAACCTGAATATAGAGTTAAAGCCGCTATTAGCGGAGGTAAAGCTGGCGCTGGTTATGATGCAACAATGATAAAGATGCTAGAAGATGGAAAAACCTATGAAGAGATAGCAGCAGCAGGTCATGGTACAGCAGAAGGTTTAAGATCTAGATTTGAAGGTAAGTTTACACCCCCAAGTACAGAAACTACAACCGTTAATGAGGAAGAAGAAAGATTTAAAAAAGATCCACCATCAACAGAGATAAAAAAAGAGGAAGACCCATGTCCAGAAGGATATTTCTTTTCACATCGTGATAACAAGTGCAATAAAAGATCTAACTTGTCTGGAAGTAGGAAAAAGAAAAACACATCAAAAAAGAAACTTAAACAAGATCTTTCAAAAACTACGGGTGATACACAAGTTTGTAAAGTTGATGACACTCCAAAAGAAAAGAAAAGAAAAGGTTGTAGTTATAGTAAAGCAGATGCTAGGAGAGATGCTAGAAAGAATAAACCTGGAAAAGGAGGGCTTTATTAATGAAAAACAAAACATTTAAAGAAACTAATATAGGCATATTCTTAAAGTCTAAAGCTCCTAAGCTGTTAAAAACATTAGGTAGCTTTTTGCCTGATAAAGGAGGACTAGGAATAGTAAAAAATATTATAGCAAGTGATAGTAGTATTAAGCCAGTAGATAAAGAAATAGCTATGAGGCTTGTTGACCAAGATATAGCTGAAATGAAAGAAGTCTCTAGTCGTTGGAAAAGCGATATGAAAAGTGATTCATGGCTTTCAAAAAATACTCGTCCACTAGCTCTTATATTCTTAACTGCTTCTGCTGTCGTTATGATGTCTATAGATTCTTTTCATTTACAATTCGATGTTGATGAAGCTTGGATAAACTTATTAAAAACATTACTGGTAACAGTTTACGTAGCATACTTCGGAAGTCGTGGTGCTGAAAAAATAACAAAAATAAATAAATAAAAATGGACGGTTTACAAGGAAATATGATGGCTCAACCAAGAATGTTTGGTCATGATGCTGTAGCTTTAACTGCTGGAACAGGTGCGATAGCAAACACAGAAAAAAGAGGTGTTGTAATATATAACGGTGGATCAGCACAATCTATTACTATAACAACAGAAGCTGGTAATGACGTTGTATTTAAAAATGTACAACCAGGAACAGTTGTAGGTGATAAAACGCCTATATTAGCTACTAAATTAAAAGTTGGAGCAGATTGCGTAGCTATATATTAAAACAAACAACAAGTAATCAAATCAAATCAAATGAGTAAAAAAGTAAATAAAATAACTGAAGAAGAATTAAAATCAGTAAAAGAACAGCAAACTAAACTTAACACACTATTACAAGAAATAGGTGTTTTAGAATCACAAAAACACGCAGCTTTACACGAATTAGCTAGTGTTAATGAAGATATAAATGTTTATAAAAAATCCTTAGAAGATAAATACGGAAGCGTACAAATAAATCTTCAAGATGGTTCTTTCGAAGAAATAGAAAATGTCAATAATTAGAAAAATAAGCGTAGGCGTTGACTATAAAAACGAAGCAATGCATTATTCTTTAGGTCAAGAAGTTTATGGTGGTCATATTATTAATGATATAATTTTTAAAGAAAAAGACAATTCTTATAATATTTTTATAATTAAAAATAAAGAAGTTTTGCCTTGGAAAAAGTTTAATTCAAATATGGCTATATCTGTAGAATATGATTTAAAATATTGATGAATAGTTTATATAATTTTATTGTTAAACCTTTTGAAGAAAGATATAGCAATGAAAAAAAAATAGGTGATAAATCTCTTATTGTAAACACTCAAATATCAAATCATCAATTTGTTAGTAAAAAAGCTGTAGTTGTTTCAACACCTGCAGCTTATAAAACTAAAGTAAATATAGGTGACGAAGTTTATATACATCATAATATATTTAGAAGATGGTATGATCAAAAAGGTAGAGAGCGAAATAGCTCTAGTTACTTTAAAGAAGATCTTTACTTTGTTTCACCAGAACAAATTTATATGTATAATCTAAAACCACATTTAGATTATTGCTTTATAAAACCTATAATTAACAGCAATAAACTAGATAACATTAAAGAACAACCTAATGTTGGTATAGTAAAATACATAAACAGCTCTTTAAAAGCCATAGGAATAGCACCTGGAGAGCTTATAACGTTCACACCTAACTCTGAATTTGAGTTTATTATAAATGGTGAGCGACTCTATTGTATGAAATCAAATGATATAGCTTTAACGCATGAATACCAAGGAAACGAAAAAGAAAATAATCCAAGCTGGACACAAGGCTATTGAAGAACTTATTAAGGTGGCAAAAGAAAAGATTGTAGACTCAGACGACGATGTAAGCGCTGATAGATTAAAAAATGCTGCCGCAACTAAGAAGTTAGCAATAATGGATGCTTTCGAGATATTAACCAAGATACAGTTAGAGGAAGATATATTAAATGAAAAACCTAAAGAAGTTAAATTAGAAAAAACATTTAAAGGTTTTGCTGAAGGGAGAAGTAAATGATTTACGAACAAACTCTTTGGAAAGAAATTAAAGACATTATAAATCCTCAAATTTTAAAAAAACAAAATCGTTTAAAAAAATGGGAATATGGTTATAATGTAGAATATGATTTTATAGTAATAAGTAAAACTGGAAAAATTGGACAAGTCATTGAAATACAAAATCTCAGGATTGCTTTACCAGCAGAGCATGAATCGTTTAAACGAGGCAAAAATAAAGAAGATCAATATTGGGAAAGATTTGAATATCCAAAAGAACTTAAAAGAATAAAAAGTAGATTTGATTGGGAAGAATATTCATCTGAGTTTAAGGAAGAGTGGTATGATTATATTGATAAAGAATTTAATAGAAGAGATCAAGGCTTTTGGTTTTATAATAAAGGTGAACCTGCTTATATTACTGGTTCTCATTACATGTACTTACAATGGTCAAAAATTGACATTGGAGCACCAGAGTATAGAGAGTCAAATAGATTATTCTTTATATTTTGGGAAGCATGCAAAGCGGATAGTAGATCTTACGGAATGTGTTACCTTAAAAACAGACGATCTGGATTTTCATTCATGTCTTCTGCAGAACTCGTTAACCAAGCAACAATATCATCAGATGCAAGATTTGGTATACTATCTAAATCAGGGGCTGATGCAAAGAAAATGTTTACGGATAAAGTTGTCCCAATATCAGTCAACTATCCTTTCTTCTTTAAACCCATTCAAGATGGTATGGACAGGCCGAAGACTGAATTGGCATATCGTATTCCGGCATCAAAACTTACTAGAAGAAAGCTTGAAAGCAATGAGCAACTAAAAGAACTTGATGGGCTTGACACAACTATTGATTGGAAAAACACAGGAGACAACTCTTACGATGGTGAGAAATTAAAAATATTAGCACACGACGAAAGTGGAAAATGGGAAAGACCGGACAATATATTAAACAACTGGAGAGTTACAAAAACAACACTAAGGCTAGGATCAAGAATCGTAGGCAAGTGTATGATGGGCTCAACTTCAAACGCATTAGATAAAGGTGGAGACAACTTCAAAAAATTATACGACAATTCAAACGTTGAAAAAAGAAATAAAAACGGACAAACAGCTTCTGGACTCTATTCTTTCTTCATACCTATGGAATGGAACTACGAAGGGTTCATGGATACTTTTGGATCACCTATATTCATTGGAGGAAAAAATCCAATCAAATCAATCGACGGTTCTACAATTACTACGGGAGTCATACAGCACTGGGAAAATGAAGTCGAAGGATTAAAACATGATCAAGACGCTTTAAACGAGTATTACAGACAATTTCCAAGAACTGAAAAGCATGCGTTTAGAGATGAAACAAAAGATAGTCTATTTAATTTAACTAAGATATACCAACAAATAGATTACAACGAAGAAGCAAACCAAAAAGTAAGTGTTACTTCTGGTAACTTTCAATGGATTAATGGAATTAAAGACACTCAGGTTATTTTTTATCCAAATACAAAAGGTAGGTTTAAAGTATCTTGGGTTCCACCAGTTGGTTTACAAAATAAAGTAATATTAAGAAATGGAGTTAAATACCCAGGTAATGAACATATTGGAGCTTTTGGCTGTGACTCTTACGATATTAGCGGTACTGTTGATGGTAAAGGCTCTAAAGGAGCACTACATGGACTAACTAAGTTTAGTATGGAAGATGCACCACCAAACCATTTTTTCTTAGAATACATAGCTAGACCTGAAACCGCAGATACTTTTTTTGAAGATATGCTGATGGCTTGTGTATTTTATGGTATGCCTATACTTGCTGAAAACAATAAACCAAGACTATTGTATTATTTCAAGCGTAGAGGTTACAGAGGTTTTAGTATAAATAGACCTGATAAACTTTATAATAAACTTTCACCAACAGAAAGAGAGATAGGTGGAATACCTAATACTAGTGAAGATATAAAACAAGCACACGCAGCTGCGATAGAGTATTATATAGAAACTTATGTTGGGGCTTTACAAAATGGTTATGGAGATATGTATTTTCAGAGAACATTAGAAGACTGGTCTAGATTTAATATAAATGCTAGAACTAAACATGATGCTTCTATTAGTTCTGGATTAGCTATAATGGCTTGTAATAAAAACAAATATAGGCCTATACCATTAAAAAAACAAAAAGAAATTAATCTAGGAATACGTAGATTTAATAACGAAGGATCTACTTCACAAATAATATAATGCATGAAACAAATTTCAAATACATATAGTTCTTTTCCTGACCAGGTAGTTTCCGACGAGATAAAGAGTAGCATGGAATATGGCAAGCAAGTTGGTCAAGCTATAGAAGGTGATTGGTTTAGTGGCACTAGAAATGGTATTGAAAATAGATTTAATACAAATTTCAATAATTTTAGAACTCGTAGACTGTATGCTAGAGCTGAGCAACCGGTAGAAAAATACAAATCTGAATTAGCTATAAATGGAGATTTATCTTACTTAAACTTAGATTGGAAGCCAGTTCCTATAATACCTAAATTTGTTGACATAGTTGTTAATGGCATGGATAATAAGCTTTATGATATAAAAGCATTCGCTCAAGATCCTGAGTCTAGAAAAGTGAGATCTAGATATGCCGATGATATAATAAGAGACATGGAGTCAAAAGATTTTATAAATAATATAAAATCAACTATAGGCGTAGATATGTTTAATAGTTCAAATCCAGAAGAACTTCCTGAAAACAAAGAAGAACTAGACTTACATATGCAACTTAGTTATAAGCAAGCTTCTGAAATAGCTTGTGAAGAGGCAATAAACAACTCATTAGAATACAATAAATATGATTTAACTAAAAGAAGGATTATAGAAGATTTAGTTGTAATAGGTATAGGAGCTTGTAAAACAGACTGGAATAGATCAGAAGGAGTTACCGTTGAATATGTTGATCCATCTCGTATGGTACATTCATATAGTGAAGATCCAAATTTTGAAGACTTATGGTACGTTGGAGAAATAAAACCAATATCATTAGCTGATTGTAAAAAACAATTTCCTAATTTAACAAATGAAGAATTAGAAAGATTAGAACAGTACCAAGGTAATAGTAGTTTTTTATATAATTATAATGGAAGAAGAGATGGAAATTCTATTTATATAATGTACTTTGAATATAAAACATACAGTGAGCAAGTATTTAAAATTAAAAAAACGGCCACAGGATTAGATAAATCTTTAGAAAAACCAGATACTTTTAATCCGGAAGAAAATGACAATTTTGATAGAGTCAGTAGATCAATAGAAGTTTTATACAGCGGTGCTAAAGTGTTAGGTTATGATATGATGCTTAAATGGGAGATGGCTAAAAACATGACTAGACCAAAATCTAATTTAGTTAAAGTTAACATGAACTATAATTTATGTGCACCTAAACTTTATAATGGTAGAGTTGAATCGCTGGTTAGTAGGATGATGGGTTTTGCAGATATGATACAACTAACTCATTTAAAGATACAACAAGTAATTTCTAAAATAATACCAGATGGTGTTTATTTAGATGTAGATGGATTAGCAGAGGTTGATTTAGGTAATGGAACTAATTATAACGCTAAAGAAGCTTTAAACATGTATTTCCAAACAGGTAGTATTCTAGGTAGATCCATGACTACAGAAGGAGATCCCAACAACGGCAGAATACCAATACAAGAATTAGTAAAAAGTGATGGAGGCGGTAAAATAAATTCTTTAATAAGTACTTATCAATATTATCTACAAATGATAAGAGATGTTACTGGACTTAATGAAGCTAGAGATGCTAGTGTACCAAACTCAGACTCATTAGTTGGTTTACAAAAGCTAGCTGCTGCCAATTCAAATGTAGCAACAAAGCATATACTAAATAGTTATTTATATTTAACTATAAAAACTTGTGAAAATATAGTTTTAAGAACTGCTGATAGTATTGAATTTGCTTTAACAGAAGAAGCTTTAAAAAATAGTATATCTACTTGGAATGTTGGTCAACTTAACGATATATCTCAAATACATTTAGCTGATTTTGGTATATACTTTGATTTAGTTCCAGATGAAAGAGAAAAAGAACAACTAGAAGCTAACATACAGGTTGCACTGCAAAGTGGTAGTATAAACCTGGAAGATGCTATAGATATAAGACAAATAAAAAACTTAAAATTAGCTAATCAAATGATTAAGCTAAAACGTAAAAAAGCTGCTGAAGCCGCTCAAGCCGCTTCAATGGCTAATATCGCTGCTCAAGGTGAAGCTAACGCAAAAGCTAGTGAAGCTGCCGCAATGTCTGAAGTTCAAAAACAACAAGCTATATTAGATACTAAACTTAAGTTTGAAAAAGGTAAATCAGGTTTTGAAATAGAAAAAATGAGAGTTGAATCTCAAATGAAAAAAGATTTAATGGAACTTGAGTTTAATTATAACATGCAGTTAGGGCAACAAAAAATAAATAAAGAAGGACAAAGAGAAGCTGATATAGAAACCAGAAAAGACGAAAGAGCTAGAATAGTAGGTACTCAACAGAGTGCAATGATAGACCAAAAGAAAAACGATCTATTACCAATAGATTTTGAAAAACCAGATGCAGGAAGTGATGTTCAACCATTGAGTGGTATTAGTAATCCACCTTTAGCACCTGAAATTATGTAATTACTAATTATTATATTATATTATGTCAAATAAAGTAGAAAATGAAGCTACTAGTAAAGATTCTTTAAAAATAAAAAAGAAGGCTGGTAGACCAAGAAAAATGATAAAAGAACAATCTATAAATAAATTAGATTTAACTAAAAAAGAACAAGATGCCGTTCAAGAGCAAAGCACAATCAACGTGGATGAGAATAAACAAACCACAACTCTGGAAAGAGTGGAGGAAAAAACATCCGAATCAAAACTTGAAAAGCCTAATGAAACGGAAAAAGAAGTAACAATAATAAAAGAAAAAGCTGTAAAAAAATTAGAGTCTGAAATTAAAGAGGCTGTAAGAGACGAGAAACTAGTTGGTAAGCAATTACCAGAAAACATAGAAAAATTAGTTAGTTTCATGGAAGAAACAGGAGGTACAGTAGAGGATTATGTTACATTAAATAAAGACTACAACAAGTATGACGATAAATTACTTGTTAAGGAATTTTATAAAAAAACTAGACCACATCTAAACGAAGAGGAAGTTAGCTTCATAATGCAAGATAACTTTAACTACGATGAAGAAGAGGACGAAGAAAGATTTGTACGTAAGCAAAAACTAGCGTACAAAGAAGAAGTTGCGAAAGCCAAGAACTTTTTAGAGCAAATGAAAGGTAAATATTATGATGAAATCAAGTTGAGGCCATCTGTTACTAATGAGCAGAAAAAAGCTATGGAATTTTTCCAACGATACAATGAAGAGCAACAACACGTGTCACAAGCAAGAGAAGAGTTTGTAAAAAATACTGAAGACTTTTTCCACAATAAATTTGAAGGTTTCAATTTTGAAGTTGGAGATCAAAGATTTAAGTATCAAGTATCAAACCCTACTGAAATGACAAACGCACAAAGTGATGTTACTAAGATTATCAATAAATTTTCTGATAATCAAGGAAACATAACTGATTTGAGCGGTTATCATAAAGCATTATATGCTGCTAGAAATGCTGATAGATTAGCTGAACATTTTTATGAGCAAGGCAAAGCCGATGCTACTAGAGATATAATAGCAAAATCTAAAAACATTGATAATGACCCAAAGCCAATGGCTACTGAAACAATGAGTAATGGCTGGAAAGTTAAAGCTATAAGTGGTGTTGATAGTTCTAAATTGAAAATTAAGAAAAAATCATAATATAAAAATAAAAACATGAGTTTTAATACAGGTGGGAGTTTTCCCGCATCGATAGTTCCTATGCCAAATCAAGTAGTTGTACAAGATAATTATATCGACTTCAACAACTTGGCTAACGGTCAATGGGCACAACAATATCTACCTGAGCTTTATGAGCAAGAAGTAGAGAGATACGGAAACAGGACTTTGTCTGGTTTCTTGAGAATGGTAGGCGCTGAAATGCCTATGACATCTGACCAAGTTATTTGGTCTGAACAAAATAGATTACACGTAGCTTATAACAACGCAGCTGTTGTTGCTGTTGGTGGTACTGCTGATGTAACAGTAACAATCACTCCAGGTGCTGGTAACCCAGCTACTTCAGGTATTAGAGTTGGTAACACAATTTTACTTTCTGATAATGCTACTGGATTAGTTACTGCTAAAGCTTTAGTTACAGCTTCAAACGCTTCAGGTTATACTTTAACTTGTGAGCTATACGAAACTACTGCTGCTGCTTTACCAGTTGCTATTAGTGGTGGAACTTGTAGCTTATTTGTTTACGGTTCTGAATTTCCTAAAGGAAGTAACGGAATGGTTGGAGCAATCGAACCAGGTGTTACTACTTTTACTAATTCACCAATTATCTTAAAAGATAATTACGAATTAAGTGGTTCTGATGCTGCACAAATTGGATGGATCGAAGTTGCTACTGAAGACGGTACTTCTGGATACTTATGGTATCTAAAAGCTGAGTCTGAAACTAGACTAAGATTTGAAGATTATATGGAGATGTCAATGGTTGAAGGTGAGTTAATGGCTAACGCTGCTACTCCTTTTGGAGCTCAATTCACACCAGGTGGTGCTGCTCAAAACATCAAAGGTACTGAAGGTTTATTCGCTGCTATCGAAGCAAGAGGTAATGTATACTCTGGTTTTGCTGGTGCGGCTGCTCCTGGTTCAGGTGCTTTAGGTGATTTTGATACTATCCTAAAACAATTAGATAAGCAAGGTGCTATTGAAGAAAATATGTTATTCTTATCAAGATCTACGGCTCTTGATTTTGATGATATGCTAGCTGCTGTTAACGGTGGATTTGCTTCTACTCAAGCTGCATCTTACGGTTTATTTGACAACGAAGCTGAAATGGCTTTAAACTTTGGTTTTTCAGGTTTTAGAAGAGGTTCTTATGACTTCTATAAGACTGACTGGAAATACTTAAACGATGCTACTACAAGAGGTTTATCTAATGCCATTGATGGTGTTATGATACCAGCTGGTACATCTACAGTATATGATCAAATGTTAGGTTCAAATATCAGACGTCCTTTCTTACACGTAAGATTTAGAGCTTCTGAAACTGAAGACAGACGATTCAAAGCATGGATCACTGGATCTGTTGGTGGTGCTTACACTACTGATTTAGATACAATGAGAGTCAATTTCTTATCTGAAAGATGTTTAGTTACACAAGCTGCTAATAACTTCGTGTTATTCAAAGGAGCATAATTAATAATTAACATTTAAAAAATAAGAAAATGGGTTTAATAAATATCATACCACAAGATTCACTTCCTGAAAATCCAGGAGTAAATCAATTAGTAGATTCTGGAACAGGCGTATTATCAATAGCTTCGGGTGTTGTTACTCTTGGATCTAAGACTATTACTTACACAGCCACAACAGGTTCACTACCATCTGATCAAGAAATTTTTGATCTATGGGCACCGGTTGTTGGAGCTGCTAACGGAGCCGCTGGCCCCGCTACAGTAGCACCAAGAATAGTCGCCAGCAATGACGATGTTCTTTATCCTGCTATTACGTAGGACATAAAATAACAAGATCCCGCTTAGGCGGGGTCTTTTTTAATTATTATATTATATTATATCAATGAAAACAAAAGAAAAAACAAAGCCTGTGGCTAAAGCCCCAGCAACTCCTAAAGTACAAAAAGATACTTGGGAATATAAAGATAGAACTTACTTTTTAATAGGTAACAAAACTCCTTTAACTTATACTATACCTAGTAGACACTCAAGAAGATACCCTTTAGTCTGGTTTGACGAAGAGAAAGGTTATGAAAGAGAGATGCGATACGCGACTAATCAAAAAAGTATATTTGTTGAAGAGCAAGAAGGTCAAGTAACACTAAAGCATATTGTATTTGATAAAGGCGTTTTAATCGTTAAAAAAGAAAAAAGAAATTTACAAGAATTATTATTAAAGCATCCACATAGAAATGTTATATTCAAAGAACATGATAAAGTTGAAGTAGCTATAGATGAATTTGAACATTTAGAAGTTGAAATTGAAGCTATGAATATGGCTTACGAAATGGATATAGATTATTCTGAAGCTATACTAAGAGTAGAAAAAGGTTCTGCTGTAACTAAAATGAGTAGTAAAGAAATAAGAAGAGATTTGATTTTATTTGCTAAATCAAATCCAGCTTTATTTTTAGAATTAGCTAATGACGATAATGTTCAACTAAGAAACTTCGCTATAAGATCAGTTGAAGAAGGAATAGTTGCTCTATCTGATGACAATAGATCTTTTATTTGGAAAAGCAATGGTAGAAAACTAATGACTGTACCATTTGACGAAAACCCATATTCAGCAATGGCTGCTTGGTTTAAAACAGATGAAGGTTTAGAAGTTTACAGATCTATAGAGAAAAGATTTGAATAACAAGTGATTATATAAGGGTGGTTCGCCACCCTTTTTTTTAAAATAAACAATATGGCAATAAATGTTAACACAGTATATACTACAGTATTATCAATACTAAACAAGGAACAACGTGGGTATTTGACTCCTTTTGAGTTTAATAAACTTGCCGTACAAGTACAATTAGAAGTATTTGAAAAATATTTTGAAGATTTAAACGTTCAATTAAGAAGCCCTCAAAACAATGATGAATATGCTGATAGAGTTAAGAGCATAGAGGAAAAAATTGATAGTTTTTTAACTTCAGACAACACAACAGCGACAGGTAACTTGGGAGTAACAGTAGTAGGCGGTTTAGGTGTTATTGATACTACAGCTGCTTCTCCAGCAATACATAGATTTGGAGATGTTACTTTTACTGATAGAGCTTTACTACCTGTTACTATAGAAAAAGTCTCTAAGCATGAGTTATCTATGTCTAGAAGATCTCAATTTGCAGCTCCAACATCTAAGTTTCCAATGTGCTTTATACAGGGTTCTAGTGTTAATATATTACCAGCAATAGCTAGTAGCAATACTTTAGGTAACGAAAAAGTATATGAAATAAATTATGTAAAAAAACCATCTTCTCCTAATTGGTCTTTTACTACAGGTACTCTAGGTCAATACGTATATGACTCTACAAACTCAGTTAATTTTGAAATATCTGATGAAGATCAATCTGAAGTAATACTTAGAATATTAACATACGCTGGCGTTGTGGTTAGAGACACTGAAATAATACAAGCTGCGGCCGGTGCAGTATCTCAAATGGATCAACAACAACAACAATAAGATATGACTAAAACTGTAGCAACAATTCCAATTCAAGAAAACGACGCTGTATATTATTCAGGTCAAATGAGATTAGGTCCTTTAAGTGCTGGGCAAAATACTGTTACTTTTAATCCTGGAAACGGTGGACCATTAAACACTACATTGATATCTGATTACGATTCTGCATTTAATTATGTAACTGACACTGGTAATTTTGATATACATATATTAGCTGACTCTACAGATCCACCTACTTCGGCTAATAAAGTGCCTGCAGATCAATTCTATGTTAGTGATCCAACTAACAACAGTGTTTTTTTCTCCCCAAATGCAGCGGCAGGCGAATATATATTTTTACAATTAAAAACACAGGCAGTTGAAGATAATTATGGTAGTTATAGATATACTTCTTTAGACGACGTTATAAATAACTTTTTATTAACCTATGTTGGAGAAGGTAAAACTCTTTTAAGAATAAAAAGAACTGATGTTCTATTTCACGCTAGAAGAGCTATGCAAGAATTATCATACGATACTCTGCCTTCTGCAAAATCTATAGAAGCAACAGTTCCTCCAAGTTTAAGTATTCCTATTCCAAGAGACTATGTTAATTACGTTAAAATATCTTACGTTGATGAAAATGGAGTTCTTTGTGTAATATATCCTTTAAATGGATTAAGTGGAAATCCAACAGACTTGTCTATAGATGATAGTAACGGAGTACCATTACAGAGTTCATTTGGTAATAACATACTAGCTGAACAATCTTTAACAGAGGAAGCTTGGGCAAAGGCTAATTTATCAAACTTAAGCGGTTCGAGGTTTCAGCAAAGCAACATAAACGATGTTCCATGGTTTAGGCAAGCTTATGGACAGCGTTATGGTTTAAATCCTGAACTATCTCAAACAAATGGTTATTTTAGCATAAATGAAAGATTAGGCTCTATAACGTTTTCAAGTAATTTGTCTGGTAGACTTCTTAATGTAGACTACATATCTGATGGACTTTCTTTAGACTTAAACTCACTAGTACCTAAAATGGTAGAAGATGCATTATACTCAGTTATAATGTCAATGATGGTAATGCCTAGAAGAGATGTAGACCCAGGTACTAAAGCTTTTTGGAAAAGAGATGCATATGTAAAAACTCGCAATGCTAAAATAAGATTATCTAATTTAAAACTTGATGAAATTGTTCAAGTGTTTAGAGGTCAGTCTAAGTGGATTAAATATTAATTAAATGCAAAGAAAATTTAAACATACTTTTACTAAGTCTAAAATGAATCAAGACTTAGACGCTAGGTTGCTTTCTGCTGACGAGTATAGAGAAGGTGTTAATATATCTGTATCAAGAGCTGAGGCAGATGACGTAGGAGCTTTAGAGAATATACTAGGAAATGGTTTAATTTCAAATTTAAACAATGTCCAAAATGATTATTTGTCTCAAGTTATTGGATGGTTTTTTAACCAAGATACAAATAAAGTTTATATATTTGATACAAATTTTCAAGATAATTCTATAGATCAATTAAGTGAATTTGCAGCAGTAGGTACAATTCATAGAATAATATTAGTAAATTTAGATACTCAAGTCTTGTCTACAATAGCACAAGGTAGATTTTTTAACTTTTCGTGGAATAGCAGAATAAATGATATTGTCATACTAGAAGATTTAATGTATTGGACAGATGATAGAAATCAGCCTAGAATGATAAATGTAAATACTGCTGAGTCTGATGCTAATTATTACTCACATGAAGACCATATTTCAGTTGCTAAATATTATCCTCACAAACCTATTAATTTAAATTCTACATTTAATCCTCAAATAGTTGGTGTTAATGGTTCTAACAATTGGTTATCCGCTGGTAGTAGATGGCAGAGTACGTATAACTATGTGATACTAAGACCAGACCAAAACCCAACTAAAGAATATGAAATAGAAACATTAAGTATCGCACCTGATGCTGCTAAAGACAGTCCAGCCGTAGCAGCTATAAGGGATAATATAGGCATGCAGTGTTACATGAAAGCAGAAACTGCAACGCCTGGAGAATTTGAGATTTTTGAGGCTAAAGTCGCAGGCACAATGATTTGGCCATATGTGAATGGTAATAATCCTGCAGTTCAACCAATATTATATTCGTTAGTAGTTTTTTTTGATAGAGATCTTGGTGGTACGTCAGGTGGTTCTGATAACTTTCTACAAGATCCACAAGACTTAGATGATGATTTTGATCCTGGAACACCTAGTCAGTTCTTTTTTACTGAGGCTAATTCTAAAGATGTAAGCTCACCTTGGCTTAGACAATCAGGAGCTAGATTATCTATTACAAGTTTAACTGCTAATGACTTAAAATATGCTGATGATAATACTCAAGGTAGTGGATATTGTAATTTATTATATGACTTGGGAACTTGTGTTAGTAATTTTACTCAAACGCAAGTAGCACCAACGACAGCTTTACCTTATTTATCTTGGAACTTTAAAGGACCATATTTTTTAAGAAACCATTTCCCTAAAAATATAGATAATCCAGACGCAGTCAATGGTTATATAAGAGTTATTCACCCTCAATTAGATGATTTAAAATACTATGTAATTAAAAACCCTACTGATCCGGCTTTAACTACAGCACAAGGTTTTGAAATTTGGGAATTAACTTCTTTTGTAAATGGAAATCTAATAAAACAAAATCCAGTAAGTTTAGGCTTAAATGTTGGAGACGTATTGTCCATACATAGACCAAATACTAGTTATGATTTTGAATTTCCTGGAGATTCTAATTTTTTAACTGATAAATTTGTTAGATTTAGTTATAGATTTAAATATGATGATGGTCAATATTCTTTAATAGCTCCTTTTACTCAAAATATTTTTATACCAAAACAAGATGGATATTTTTTAAAAGATATTGGTGAAACAAGATCTAATGATACTAGTGATAATAATTATATTCCACAGGAAAATATTGTAGGTCAAAATACTATAAATAACTTTATGACAAATGAAGTTACAAATACAGTGCTTAATATAAACTGTGAATATAAGATAAATGAACTAGCTAATAAGTTAAAAGTTAACGAAATAGATATATTATATAAAGAGTCAGACACTAATAATATAAACGTTATAGACACTATAAACGTTAATGACACATCTGTCACGTCCAATTCGTCTAATGTACTAAAATATATATACCAATCAAAAGCTCCTATAAAAACTTTAAGATCAGCTGAAACAACAAGAGTATACGACACTGTTCCCGTTAGAGCTAAAACATTATCTGCGTCAGGTAATAGAATAATATATGGTAATTTTTATGACAGACATACTTCTCCTCAAGGCTTAGGATACTTTGTTTGTGCTAGCTCTAAAATGACACCTGGAAGTATTACTCAAACTAAAGATGTTATAATAGGAACTCCAAAAAATGATCCAAGTCCTTATTTACCTAATAAATTTGCTAGTGTATCTTATCCAAATCACAGTTTAAAACAAAATAGAAGTTATCAAGTTGGGCTAGTACTTCAAGATAGGTATGGAAGATCTTCTGACGTTATATTGTCTAATTTTTCAAAAACTAATTTCACGCTAAGAGACGGCGTTTATGCAAATGATCCTTTAACGTTTTTTGGATCTACACTATCTCATGAATATTTAAATTCTGTTTTAACGCCTGCTACTTTGACTAGCGATATAACTACATCTAATAAAATATATTCAGGTATAATTAATTGGCCTGGTGATTCTTTAAAAATGCTATTTACTGAAGAACTTCCAAGAACCGTAAGTTATGCTAGTGGTTATCCTGGTTTATATGAGGACCCTTTTACTACAACACCTATGATCGAGGCTCCTAAGGTAGATGCTACTACTGGAGTGTCTTATATAAATATAACACCAGGTGGTAGTAATGACAACATAAGACCTGGTATGGTTTTAGAATGGCAATCTGATTACAATGATACAACTATAAGTAAATTGCTAGTTAAAAGCGTTGTAGTAAATTACCAACCAGATGCTAGTATTACAGCAGTAAATGTTTTATACTTAACAGATCCAAATGGTAATTATGTTTCATTGTCTGAGATGCCTGCTGAATTCATTGCAAATACGCCTGTAGGAATTACAATAAATACTCCTATGCAGTTTGTTGAAGCAGAAAATAGTTTAGGATGGTATTCTTATAAAGTAGTTGTTAAACAGAAAGAACAAGATTATTATAATGTTTATTTACCTAGTCTACTTAGTGGAACACCTGTAATAAAGCCTTTTGAATTAACATGTACTTGTGCAGCTAATAGTAGTGTATTTACCGTAGATCCAATAGGAACTATGGAATATTTAACTTTTCCTTTATTAAGAGGTATGAAGCTAGTTTCTGGAAGTAATATTTTCTTTATATCAAACATATTAAACTATACTCAATTTGAAGTAACAACTGCTAATGGTGCAACTGCTATAACGAGCTTAGATTTTACTTTTAGCACTTCTTCTTCTGTAGGTATATTAAATACTACAACTTTATTAACTGACAATTCAAATAAAGTTCCTCCAGCATTAATTGAGACATCACCTGTACAACAAAATTATTCAACAAGCGAAGTTGATTTAATACCTAGATATGCTTTTAGTAATAAATGGGAATTAACAACAGGTGATAATTTTAATATTACTAACACTTCAGCAATGCCAATATTCCCTGGCAACCAGATATCAAAAGTACAATCTTTAGGTAATTTCGAATCACTATATCCAAGAGGTAGTTACTTTGGATTATACAATTCCGACACAGATCCAATAGTTGCAACTATAGAAGATAAATTTAACCTAGGTCAAAACTCTAACATAGTTAAGCCAGATAATGAAGCAGAGACAGTAGCCGCTGTTTACGAAACTACACCAATTAGATCTGAAATAGATATTTATTACGAAACAAGTACATCTGGAACTGTTAAATCTTTAAATCAACTAGTAAGAGATAATTTAGTAATACCTAGTAATTTTGTTACATCTGGAACTACTAATAATTTAAGTATAGTATCTATTCTAGAAAGCGCAGATTTTACAGACCCAGCTAATTCACTTGCAGAATTCCAAGTGGTAGATCAAGACAATAATGTACTGAGTTACCAACAAGCTGAAAATTTTATAGTATCAACTGTTTTATATGCTAATGGTGTTGCTGTGAACAATGGGGTTTCTCCTTTTACTATTGCTAAAACTAATACTAATAACGCTTATAAAATAACTTCAACAGCTACAAATCCTTTATATAGTGCAAATAATTCTTTATTAAATACTGTTACTTTTAATATAAGTTTTACTTTTTTACAATTTAATGTTTTACCTTTAAGTTATACTATACCTTTAAGTGTTTTTGTTCAAAATGTTGCTCCAGTTAAAGTTAATAATTATGTTAATAGTAGTTCGGATGTTTATATATTTTGGAACAATGAAGGTGTATTACCTAAACCAAAAAAAGCGGTTAGTTCATATACTGATCCTGACTCACCAGATCCTTACGAATTCTTACCTGGTGGATGGAATAATGTTAACGGATTAAACAATGGTTTAAGTGAAGCTACTAATGGTAGCAATATTAACAATGTGAGTGCTACGGAAGAAATCTCATGGTGTATTCAATTGTCAGTAGATAATAATACTAATTTCCCTCCAGTAAGTAATATTACTAATGCAAGTAGTTTCCCTGGGGCAGGGTTTGGTTTTTTTACTCAAAATACAACACCACCAACTTCCAACAGATCTCTTACTATAGGTAATTTTTCTAATGTATGGATTAATAGAACTTTTTACGTAAGACTTGTAGCAACTGATGGTGGTGGTTTATCAACAATAATTAGTGAATTTGCATGTAAAGTTGTAGAAAGACCTTTTGTAGCTAATCAATACAATGTAGCTAACATGATACTTAGACAAGCTGGCACAGGTTTTCCAATACAAAGTTATTATCCAGATGCTTTCCCTAATGATACTATTAGAAGTAATTCAGGTATTCGACCTTATTTAGCAAATGATCCTGCTCCTAAACCTCTACCAACTACCGCGGATATGATTAGCTTTGGGTTTTCGGGTGTTGGAACTCAGTATAATCTTGGTACAACAGGTTTTTCAATGCAAGCTGATATAATTGGGCAACAAGGTCAAATGATAATAACAGGAAATGGATTTAACTATCAAACAGGAGATGTAATATACACTTCTTTAACACAAGTAGTTCAAAATAATGGCAGCACTTCAATACTAGCTCGTCAATTCCCTTATTCAAATGCTTATTATGTTTTAACTCCTTCATTGTTCAATGTTACACCACCAGCATAGTAAATTATATTAAAAAACAAGTGATTATAAATTATGGCTCAAAACGTATTACCTTTAATTGAAATAGACTATTACAATTGTATTTGGAATAAGAGAATTTTAACACCACAAAGTGATATACAAACTTCTACTGGCACAAGTAGTGTACCAGTTGCTGTGGTCCCAGGTGGTACAGGCGTCAACGCTAATAATGTATATCCTTTAGGCAATGTTTACGCTGCTCCTTTTACAGGCGCAACTAGTGATGGTGTACCTACTTCTACAGTAGTAAACAACTCTTGGAATGGACAACTTGTTCCACAACCAAGAATACAAGTTTCAGGTTCTCTTGTTAAAGAAAATATGTACATAGAAGAGTCTAGAATTAGAGGAGGTTTTGGAAATGTACAAATGGACTTAGGTGTTAGAGCTTACCTAGATGAAGAAGATCCAATACAACAACATAGGTTTAATACTTTAATATATTCTGGTATTTATAATTCTAGGACTGGTATAAATAGAACTAATGAATTTCCTATAGGTACAAACATAAGTAGATCTGCTAATCCTCAGTATAATGCTATACAAAAAATATATGCTGAAGAAAATAATTTAGTAGTTCTACAAGAAGATAAATGTAGCAGATGTTTGATAGATAAAAATGCTATTTACAACGCTGAAGGTGGTGGTAATGTAACAACTTCTAATCAAGTTTTAGGAGAAATAGTTCCTTATACCGGAGAGTACGGAATAAGTAAAAACCCCGAAAGCTTTGCTATCTATGCAAATAGAAAATATTTTGTAGATAGACATAGAAATGCTGTTTTAAGACTATCTAACAATGGAATAACAGAAATATCTGAATATGGTATGAGAGACTATTTTAGAGATCGTTTAGCGCCATTAAATGATAATTATACAAACGAATTTACTAAGCAAATACCTACCATAAACACCTTATCCGCCATTAATGATCCAGTCGCTCTTTTACCAGCTAGTGGTAGTGTATTATTTCTTCCACTTGGAAGTGTAGGAACTAAAAGTCAATACAATATAGGTTCTAAGGTTTTTTGGTCTCAAGATTCTGGATCTAGTTATATAGATACAGGAGCTACAGTTAGTAGTATTGGCCTAGATGTAACAGGTACTTATGATGTTATGTTTTTATCAAGTAATATAGGTTCTGGTTTTTCAAATGTAACAGCATTAGATGCTAGAATAAGACTAGTTAGTAAATACAGAAGTTTAATACCATCTGGTTGGGATGCTTATAACAAACAATATGTAATATCTATACAACCTAATAATTCAACTCTTGATAATACTTCTGGAGTTGTTAAAAGAGACTCTACATATTTTACTTTAGGATTTGATGAGGCAATAAATGGATGGCCTAGTTTTTATACTTATAGACCTGGTTTTTTAGGAAGTTTAAAATCTAGTTTTTTTACTATAAATAACTGGGTTTGGAATGGTAGCTCTTATATTGTAAATGGGTTATATCAGCATTACAATGTTAATTCTGCTAGAGGTAATTTTTATGGAATAAATAATCCATCTACAATTAAATTTGTAGCTAACTCACAACCATCAACTCAAAAAGTTTTTCTTTCAATAGGGTACGAAGGAGCTAGTGGATGGAAAATAACATCAGCAGATTCTGATCAAACTGGTAGTTCTTTAAAATACGATAATTCAGGAAATTTAACTGGTCAATGGTATAATTTCTTTGATTCTTCATCTTTAATATATAGCTATGAAGAAGGAGCTTATGTTGATTTACCTACTTCTCAAGTATTAAGGGCTGGTTTTGATAGAAAAGAAAACAATTATGTAGCTAATTTTGTTAACAACTCACCTGTAAATCCAGGAGAAATTGTATTTGGTAATCAAGTATCTGGATTAAAAGGTTATTACTTAGATGTAACAATGTCTACAGATGGTGTTACTGATCCGGGAGCTATGAAAGAATTGTATGCTGTTAATTTAAATTATAATGTTTCAAATTTTTAATGAAAGCTAGAAAAATAAAAGAAGAAGATTTCAATACAATAAATTCATGGTATAAAGGTTGGGGTTGGCCAATACTAGATAGAGAATTATTACCTAATAATGGTAAAGAAGGCTTGATTATAAGTGATAATAATATAGACCTAGTAGCTGGTTTTATATGGTTTACTGACTCAAAGATGGCTTTTTTTGGTTATGTTATATCAAATCCAATAAAACTTAAAAAAGGACAAAGGGATATAGCAATATCTACTTTAATATCATGTGCTGAAGAGTTATGTAAAAGAGTTGGAGTAAAAGTAATAGTTACAAGTAGCTCGACTAAAAGTTTAATAAAAAAACATAAAGAATTAAATTGGAAGTCTAATGTTAGATCTTCTTTTGAATTACAAAAAATTTTAAAATAATAATTATGGGTAAAAACATGGGACCGGCAGGTGTAGGCATGGGATTAATTGGTGGTATAGCAGGAGCTGTTACCTCAGGCGTAGCAGCTAGACAAGCTAAAAACGAAGCTGAAAAACAAGCAGGTATTGCAGCAGATAAAGAAGCAGCTTTAGCGGCTTTAGAAGCTGATAGACCAACTTTAACAAATCCATATGAAAATACACAAAACGCTTTTGCAGACCTAGACAATCCATACGCTAACTTAACTGTTTCTACTGAAGCTTTTAGATTGAAAGCTCAAGAATCTGATCAAGCCTTAGCAAACAGCTTAGATATTATGATGGAAACAGGTCAAGCTGCAGGTGGAGCAACAGCACTGGCTCAAGCAGCACTACAAAGTAAAAGAGGTATTGCAGCTAGTATAAGTGCTCAAGAAACTACAAACGCTAAACTAGCGGCTGAAGGAGCAGCAAGCGTTGCTAAAGCCAAAGCTCAAGGAGAAGCTAATTTACAACAATTAAAAGGTCAAGGAGATTTAACTGCTCAAAAAGATGCTATTAATTTTCAAGAAATGAAAATGGAAAGAGCTGCTACACAGATGGATAATGCATTACAAAATGAACAAGACGCAAGAGCAGCTAGATCAGCTGGAATTGCCGGTATTGGTTCTAGTATAGTTGCTGGTGTAGGTTCTGCCGCTAAATTAGGAAAATTAACCCAATAATAATATTATGAGTTACAAAAACCCCTCAAGAATAATAAATAGGCAAGCTCAAGCAATACAAGCTGGTGGTGAAAGAATACAAAACCAAGTATTAGAAACAGCAGGCGAGTATGCTGCAGGCGTTGCATTGCAAAAAAAACAATTAGAAGAATTAGAGGAAGAGAATGTACAATTAGAGTCTAACCTGATTGATAATGCTAATAGTGCTACAAAAAACTGGAGTGGAGCAGATCAAGAAGTAGTTGGTCTTTTTGATGGTTTAATAGACCAAAGGATGGAGATTAAAAGATTAGTTGATCTTGGGCCTAAACGTGGTGGTATATCGAAAAGAGATGGAATGCTTAGAACAAAAGAAATAGAGGGTGCTCCTGAACAGTTTGCTGCCGAAGCAAAATACATAGCTGGTCAAGTCCAAGACTATGGAGCTGCATTAAATGATTCGTCTTTGTCTTCTATTGGATCTGTAGAAACTAAAGCAGTATTAAATGCTTTGCATCAAAAGCAAGATGTTAAAATACATAGAGAAGGAGGAGAGTTCTTTTATTATCTTCCTAAAAAAGATGCAAATGGTAACTTATTACCTTGGCCAGATAATGAAGGTAAGCTAAATGGAACTGTATTAATGGATAAAGCTGCAGAAGGAAAAGATTTATTTTCTAAAAAACAAGATATAAGTGGAGTTATAGATCTAGCCTGGGAAAAAAATAATGAAGCTGAACTAGGAGATCTTGGTGAATATATAAAAGAAGAAGTAGTAAGAAACGGATCTATACATCCAGTCACTGGAGAGGTTATAGAGATGGAAGAAGGTTATGAGCAAGTTATAACTCTACCTAGAACTGATAATAGAGATAAATACATTGAGAAAGTAGAATCAAGCTCTATGCTTACTCCTTTATTAGGTGACCAGAAAAAAATGTTAAGTGTTTGGCAAGATACTATAGATGATGGAGAAGAAACTGGAGTAGACCCTGTAACTGGTAGTAAAATATACACACCTAATAGTTTAGGTTCTTTTGCTCAAGAAGGAAATGAATTAGGCATTAGTTTAACTGATATGGGGTTAACAATGGATCAATGGCAAAATTCTGTATATGGTGAATACCCAACTGGTATAGGTGATGATCAAAAAGCTTTAATACAACAAAACCAATCTAAAGCAGCTAAAAGATATATGGCTAATTTATCTTGGGATAAAAACTCTCTAGCAGCTGGAGGCCACTCAAGTAGTGGAAAAAGAAAAATAGTTGAAAAAGCTGAACCTAACTCAAGTACTAAGCGTACTTTTAAAGGAGAAGGTGGAAAAGATTATTCAAATACAGAAACTAATAACATAAGAGCAGGTATTGCAGCTGAAAATAAAATTATAAAAGATTTTGAATATGTTACAGATGCTACTGAAGATAGCACTCGAGAAGAAAAAATGGCTTCTCTTCAATCTAAAATTAAAGCTCAAGCAGATGTTGATGACATGCTTGGTCCAGATGTTATTACAGTAAGTGACTATGATAATAAAGATGAATTAATAGAAGCAATTGCTAGAGTAAAACTTGAAGGTGATAAATCTGTTAAAAATTATGACACTTATAAAATTGGTAGAGATGATTATCAAAAATTTAATTCTGGAAATAAACCAAATATGCCTCAAGAAGAGTTTAACAAAAAATATGCAGCATTAGCTCCTGGAGAATCCTTTGTCGCAATGGTAAATGGAAAGCTACAAAAAATCAAAAAACCAAAGTCTTAAATAAAAAATAATATGAGTGAATTCATTCCACCACCAGGTGCTATTATATCAGACGTAGAAGAAGAAAAAAATCAACAAGAGGGTTTTATTTTACCAGAAGGAGCTATTGCTACGGATGTAGATAAAGAACCTAGCATGGAGGCTGATGCTTTGGGAGCTATAGAGGATGAGGTAATAGACAAAACAGCTGAGGTGCAAGATGAGGAAGAAGAAGAAGAAGAAGTTATGCCAGTAGAAATAGCTCGCTATATCCAAAACCAACTTAGAGATAATAAAATTCTTTATACTTGGAAAGGAGAAAAAACTGCTGATGAAATGCATAATAATGGTAATTACTCATATTTAGACAGCGAAGATAAAGCTGAAGAATTAGATAGAGCAAAGAAAGAACATAGTTTAATTAGTCAAAAAGCAGAAACTAAAGCTGCTACAAATAGAGCTGTTCAAGAAGAAAAAGATAAAAAAGATTTAAACAGAGACGACTTTGAACTAGAAGAAACTGACTTTGTTAAAGTAATGAACCAAAAGTATTTAGATAGAGGTATTACTTTTGAAGAAGCAAATGTTGGTAATGGAGTTAGTGTTATAAAGACAGATCCTGAAACTGGTGATGTAATTAGAAAAGATTTTGATCTTGGTGGTTTTGATTTTCATATAGGTGATTTTGGTAAACAAGATAAAGAAGCTGACTTTGATAATCTTAAAAACTATGTAGATAACATAAGTGGTAAACCAGCTGAAGAATTAACAGAGGTTGATAGGTTAATGAGAGGTAGACATCCTGAAATGAACTCTTCAGCAAGTTTAGAAGAACAGCAAGAAGAGTACATGAGTACTGTAGAGAAAATAGAGAACTCTGAAAAACTAACACCTGAACAAAAATGGGCTAAGATAAGTAATTTATCTAAACCTAGATATAGTGATATTGAGTTTAACAGAGAGACTGAGAAATATGAATTTAAACCTACTAATGATTTTCAATCAAAAATTAATGATAGTTTTAAAGACATTATAGGTGGAGCAGGTTTTGCTGGTTCAAGCAAATACGAAAGTGAAGGTCAACTAGTTGAAGACATTAAAAAAAGAAGAGAAGAAGTTATATCTAATGATCCTATTTTAAATAGACAAGCTAAAAATATACAAATAAAACTAGAGCCACAGTTCAAGAAAATGGCAGAAGAAATATCTTCTAAATATGATATGTCAAACGCTGAAGATGTTGAAGCTGCTAATAAAGAATTTGATCTAGCTAGAAGAGAGCTTTTTAATAAAAACTTAAGTGAAAATAAAGTATATAGACATGTTGTTACTGACATTGATAACGCTATAGACGTAGCAGCAAATAAAGCTAATATAAAATATAAAAGAGCTAATACTGGTAGTACGTTTGATGATCTCATGTTTGCAACAGGAGATATTATAAGACTAACAGGCGCTGAGACAATAGCTAGTGGTGTAGAAGCTTTAACAACTGGTTTTAAAGCTCAAACAGGTAAAGCGTGGAATGCCACGCAGATAGCTATGCAACAATTTGATATTGAAACTGCTCAAGGTAATATTGATGAAACTGCTTTACTTAACGACAAACAGAAGATAGTTGTTAATGCAGATGGATCTATAAATCAAGACAAGTCAAAAGAACAATTTGGTACTGATGGTTTTCAAGCTACTTTAACACAAGCTTCAGCAACTCCTAGATCAGGTAGATATAATTTAGATGGAACTATAGACACTAAAAAAAGAGATGTTTACGGAGGAGAGATGAAAACCAAAGAAATGACTGTTGGTGAGTATAGAAAATACCAAGAAGATAGAAAAGAAAAATTTAAAAAAGACATAGACCAAGATATAAAGGAATTAGATGCTTATGAAAAAACTTTAGAATTAGTTCCTTCTGCTAAGTTTGATGATGGTGTGAATTTTAAAGACATAATGCTAACAGTGGCTAATGTTATACCTCAAGTAGGTATTGGCGTTGGAGGTGCATTACTTGCTCCAGCAACTGGTGGAGGTTCTATTGTTGCATCTACTATGTTTATGGGTATGCAAGAATTTGGTAATAATTATTGGGATGCTGTAGAAACTGGATTAACAGAGGAATTAGGTCAGCCCCCTACAAAAGAACAAATAGCTCAAGCTTTAGCTGATGACAAATATTCTGATCAAGGTACTGCAGCTGGTTGGGCTGCTGTGTCTTCTATATTAGAAACAGGTACAGGTCTTAGAGGAGCTGCTGGTTTACTAAGCAAAGGGGCTAAAATACAAAAAGGTTTAAAAGGCACTAAAAGAATTGTAGAACAAATTTCTAAAAAATCTGGTTATAAAGGAGCTAAAGATCTATTTGTAAAGCAAGGTAGAAACATGGTTACAGACATGTTTAGAGACGGTGCGGTTACATTTAAAGATGCTGCTAAAAGTGGTTTTAAAGAATATTTAACTGAAGCTACTCAAGAATTATCAAGCCAAGCTTCTGTAGCTCAAGCGTTAGGTGACAATGCTATGGATAGATTAGATTTTAAAGCCGCTAATGAAGCTGGTATTGGTGGAGGTATATTTGGTTTTATATTACCAAGTTCTGGAGCTATGTTTAGAGGTGGTGTTAAATCTGTGAGACTAGCTACCAAGCAAGCATCTATAGGTTTAAACTGGAAAGGTGCAGAGTCGTATAAGCAAGCAGATAAATTTTATCAACAAGCTGTGCAAGCTACAGATAAAATGTTAAAAGACGGTGTTTTAACAAAAGAAGAACACCAGCAAGAGTTATCAAGTATAGCTGATTCTAGGAATGCAGCTATGAAAATTCCTAATGATTTTTCTGCTACAGGCAGACAAGAAGCTTTAGAACTAATGCTTGAGAAAAAGAGATTAGAAACTAATATTAAAAACAATGACGATGTTTTTGTAGATTTTCAAAAAAATAATTTAGAAGAAATAAATACTAGATTAAAAGTAATAAACAATGTTGAAAGAGCTCACAATAGCGCTGTTAAAGCGACTAAAGGAGCTGACATGAAAGTAGATGTTGTTAGGTCTAAAAATACAGAATCGGTAGCTTTAGAATTAGATAGAGTAAACCCAAGTGGTAAAGGTGAAAAGAATAGTGCTGCTGCTCAAAATAAATTTGGAATAAATGTTTCAAAAAATCCTAAGACTGGTAGATCAACGATAATACTTAACGAGGACTTAATAGGTAAACAAAATCAATGGACTACAGCTCAACATGAAGTACTACACTCTGTTCTTGAATCTACTTTAAAATTAAACCCTAGAAATGCTTTTGCATTAGAAGCTTCTTTATTTGAAAAGCTAAACACTTTAGATGAAAAGCAATTTAAAGATAGTAATTTAAGAAAAAGATTAAAGCAATACAAAAATAATAGAGAAATAGGTGGAGAGATTAAAGCTGAGGAAACTCTTACATTATTCTCTGAAGCGCTAGCTACTGGAGATATTAAATTTGACAAAGGTTTATTGGAAAAGCTTGGGGATTTAGTTAGAAGAGTTTTCCAACAAGTAGCGCCTGGTAGTAGTTTAGGTAAAATTAAATTTGAAACAGCTGAAG
>Ga0209535_1000269_pt1 | contig 35686 bp, 20 predicted proteins | sample LinPmetageLP28_FD_184041 | JGI IMG/M metagenome (GOLD analysis project Ga0209535, IMG submission 184041) | Marine viral communities from the Pacific Ocean - LP-28 (SPAdes) (version 2) | ecosystem: Environmental > Aquatic > Marine > Oceanic | place: Pacific Ocean | collected 2009-08-22
TGCCAGGAGTTCCGGCATAGGGCCTGACGCCAACACGGTGACATCTAATCTCAATGACGAAGTAGCATTGACCGGTGACGGCAACAATAGAATAATCAACGCTCCCGGCAATGAACGGCTAAAGGGTGCCTTGGACAAGAGCCAGGCAACACTGAACAAGAACAGAGACATATATTTCAAAAATGTGAACATGACCGCGATACCAGGACCCAACGACAAGAGACGATTGACAGGGGTCACACAGATCAAGATGGAGATGATAGAACCAGCCGGTATAAGCCTATTGGAGAAGATCAGAGGTGCCGCATTCAACAACGGTTACTTGGACCACATGGATGCACCATTCCTGTTGACCATGAACTTCGCGGGATTTGATGAACTGGGCAAGCCGATATCAGACAAGGTGAAGGGCACACTCGATCGTAGGATACCTGTTAAGCTGGTAGATATGGACATGTCGATCACTGGTGCCGGCACGGTATACACTGTAAAAGCGATACCGATGAATGAGGCCTCATACGTGAACAGATACAACTATCCCAGGACCACTGGCAAGCTGTCATTGACCAACAACAACACATTGGGCGGCGTGGTGCACGAACTTGAGAAGGTTTTGAACAAACAGAATCAAGACGAAGCAGATGCGGGACTGGTACAATATCCAGATGTGTACCAGATATCCATAAACGAAAAACTGAGGCCCGGAGTGACGATCAATACTACCTCCATAGACCAGGCAGGAATGTTTGTTGGGTCAGAAGGCACCGGACCAAGGAGCCAGGACTACCTGAAGTTCGGTACAGGAAACCCTATAACAAAGATGCTGGAAGAGATAATGAAGGGACATCCTGATTTCACGGACGACAAATTCGAAGAATTCAAAAAGAAGAACACAGGTGATCAGACACCGTTTACCCCTGCCTATGATTTTGATGAAGCACCCACGGAGAGTTTCTATTATGATTACTTCAGGATAAAAGGCAGTGTGATTAACACGACTTTATTTGACACGATAAGGAACATGAATGTCAAGAAAATCATTTTCACTGTAGAACCATACAAAGTACATGCGATGTCATTGGCCGTGCCAGGCACCAGTACTGGACGAAATTTTATGCGTTTCGTACGCAAGAAATACAACTACATATTCACAGGAGAGAACGTGGACATACTAGACCTAGATATAAGGTACAAGGTGGCCTACTTCCAGAGCAGATTGAAGGACATAGAACCCAGCGAATCTAAAAAGATAAACGTAAATGATCCAACTGGCGTAGCAACAGGAGGATCAGATTCCAAGGGACTGGGCAGTGACGGGAACCTGTTTGTCAGGTCATACCCCAATGCTGTCAAATCAGGATCGTCAGGTAAGACGGGAGGTACAGCACCGGTTCTGGATGCTTTCCTTGACGCACTGACACACCCAACGGCGGACATGGTGGTGATCAGGATGACCATACTGGGCGACCCGGCCTACCTAGGGCAGTCACAGTTCATGCCTGCAACCCCAAGGAAGAGGAAGGACGGAACCCACACAGATAAAATCATAGACGAGATCCACGGTACCCCGGACAAGGTATGGAATTCGAAACGGCAATGTTTCAATGCTGACCTGGCCGAGCCAGTGGTGTTGCTGAACTTCAGGATGCCGACAGACATAAACAATAATACAGGAGTGTACGAAATGAGGAGTGACCAGTCAGCCGAATTTTCCGGACTCTACAGGGTGACACAGGTGGAACACGATTTTGATGGCGGAATTTACAGAAACGTGTTGACCATGGTGAGATTTAACAACCAGGGCATTGAGATATCTAACCCACAGACATCAATAGCATTAGATAATAAAATTATAACAAGTGCTGAATTCAAGGAAATAGCCAAGAGTATTACGGGGAGAGAACAAGGACTCATAGATAACTTAACTAACACTGTGAAACGGAAGTTTAAGGATGAACTGTCAAGGATATTAAAGAACTAATGGCACTTAATGATTATTTAAAAGGAGATGCGTCAACAGCCAAAGCACCGGGCAATGACCAAGACTGGGCCCAAAACAATCCTGGTCCATACTTTGGCATAGTCAAGGGCAACTCTGACCCAACGAGGATGGGTCGACTGTCAGTGTTTATACCCAGCATCGCAAAGGTACAATCAGGGAAAGTTGCAGAGAACCAGCTGATAACCTGTGAATACCTTTCTCCATTTTATGGAGCCAAAGATGCCCAAAAAACGAATGGTGCATCAAGGCAGTACAAAGACTCACAGCACTCTTATGGCTTCTGGGGAGTACCGCCTGATATTGAAACAAAAGTTCTAGTTATATTCGCAGAGGGCAAGATGGATCAGGCCTATTGGATAGGTTGCATACAGGATCCATACACCAACCAAATGGTACCAGGCATAGCATCGAGTACCAACACATGGGACAAGTCCACAGGACAACAGGAAGGCCCTCCCGGGACTGAACAGTCCACAGTTGACAAAGTACGAACATACGGAAGCCAAAATGTTCCTGCAGGAGAACTTAATAGAAGAACCCCAGGAGCACTTGCAAACGGAAATTACGAAGGAACAAAACTACCTATACACCCATTTGCTGAGGTGCTTGTCAAACAGGGATTGAGTGCAGATGATACCAGGGGTAACACATCAAGTTCGGCACGTAGGGAATCTCCTAGCCAAGTTTTTGGTATCAGTACACCTGGTCGTAAAGACACAGGAACCACAAGGGAACCGGTAGGCCCAAAAGATTCGGGAAATTCCGATTATGTTGTGAGGACCCCAGGACACACCTTCACCATGGACGATGGAGCGGAGGATGGCACAAACCAACTTACTAGATTGAGGACGGCCTCCGGACACCAGTTGCTGATGCATGATACTGCCGGCATAGTCTACATAGCCAATGGTTCAGGTAACGCATGGATAGAGATGAACAGTGATGGAAAGATAGATCTCTACTCAGGAGTGGGTGGAATAAACATGAGGACACAGGGTGACTTCAACTTACACAGTGATGCCAACATAAACATGCACGCCGCAGGATCCATAAGAATGAGTGCGGAAACAGACATGGTGCAGTCGGCCTCGGCCCTTTTCAATATTGGCGAAAAAGGTATATTCAACGCCTCACATGGTGGTTCCATAAGGGACTACGCAAGGGATGGATTATCATCTTTCACACCAGGACAACAACTGCATGGCGCCGGCGGGGCAATACACCTTGCAGGTGCACAGGTACACTTTAACTCCACAGGTGCGAGTCCAACATGGGGGCCGGAATGGCTGACCACGGACAAGGTGGGAATGACCCCAAGGGAAGAGGGAGACGTTGAGCTGGCACAGAAGGGAATGAAACCACTGCAATCCTTTACAAAGAAAACAAAGACCACAGTACACAGATTTGTGACGCACGAACCAATGCCAAGATTCAAGGGATTTACATCAGAAGGGGTGCTACCGAGCACAGATCCAAACGATGACCGGCTGGACACAAAACAGTGGTCTAGGTTGTCAAGGACGCCGGGCACAGTGGAGTTCATGGAACAGAACAACAGGGTCTCGCCAATTGAGAGCATAAGGCTTGGACAGTTCCAAGCGGACTCAGAGAAATATCTACAAACTAAGATGGGCAGTTCAACAAATGCTGTCAAGGCACGAGAGCTGATCACAGAATTCGGGGACAAATACGACGACACCTTCAACATATTAAATCAGGCCAAAGGCAAGTTTGCCGAGGTCGAAAGCATATCAAACAAATTGAGAAATTTCAGTCTAAGCGACAGTGTGGATGATGTTACGAAAAATATCACAACGCAACTCTCTAACCAGGTGGTGGATAGTGTGACAGGAAGCACGGCGGTGCAGATGTTCAAAGACAACGTGTTCGTCAACAATGTTGGAGAGCTGTATTCACTGCGTGGAGGAGGCGCCGACCTAGGAACAGTACTTGCAACAGGAAACAAGATTGTGGGCGACCTTAACATCGAAAGTCTACAGTCCGTTACTGACAACGTTGCTGTCGTAACAAATGTTTACAAGAACGTTGTGTCGGGCAACCTCACAAACGTGGTGCAGTCTGCGGCGGTATCTTATGTTCAGAACCAAGCAGTGGGGTATCTTAAAAATACTGCCATAGCCAAATCTGTCACGGCCGCGGGCAAGAAGGCCATTAGTTCATTCGTGGGCAAAGGAGCTCTGAGCAGAGGAGCGGCACTGCATGGATCTCCACTTGCGGCCACTGGTTTTGCAAGTGTGCTAAAATCCGTTGGAGCAATAAGTCTCGGTGGAGGGAGCACCGTGGCCACGGTAGCAACAGCCGTGGGCAGTTTCTTCAAAGGATTCAGTGATGTAAGGCTTAAAGAGGACATAGAATTAATTGGCAAGTCACCTGCCGGAATCAACATATATTCATTTAAATACAAGCAACTGCCCGGAAGATACATCGGTGTAATGGCACAGGAAGTTCCATGGGCGAGAGAAATGACAGACACGGGATTCTACATGGTAGATTACAGCAAAGTGGATGTTGAATTCAGGAAGTTAAATTAATGGCGTACAACAGCAACAGCGGCTCATCAGGAGCCATCAATTCATCCGTAACCTTCAAAGGATTCAGTTCCAAGGCTGACAAGCAAAATTTCAAACTTTATGACTTTGAATGTGCCAAGCAGGATCTGATCAACAGGTTATCTGTGCGTAAGGGAGAAAGGGTAGAAAATCCCGAATTCGGCACTATAATATATGATTCTTTGTTCGAACCATTCACAGATATACTTAAAGAAGCTATTCTAGAGGATGTTACAGCAAATCTTAACGCAGATCCACGTATATCTACAGCGGATATAGTAGTGACGGAAGCAGATAAAGGCATAACCATACAGGCAACTATCACGTATGTTCCACTGGATATCACAGAGAAACTGAGATTTGGCTTTGATGAGAACTCACTGTTGCGTCTATCTTAAAGTACGCACATATCCTAACACATAAATATCGTTGTTAACAAGTTGATAAAACTATGGCCACAACAGACAGACAGAACCGATTACTAGTCGCCGAAGATTGGAGGAAGATCTACCAGTCATTCCAGCAGGCAGATTTCAAGAGCTACGACTTCGAGACACTTCGAAGGACAATGGTGGCATACCTCCGTGAGAACTACCCAGATGATTTCAACGATTTCGTTGAGAGTTCTGAATACGTGGCACTGATTGATCTGATAGCCTACGTGGCACAGGCACTTTCATTCAGGGTGGATCTAAACGCAAGGGAGAATTTCCTGGAAACAGCGGAGAGAAGGGATTCGGTGTTGAGATTAGCGAGACTGATAAACTACAATGCAAAGAGGAACAAAACGGCCACAGGACTTCTAAAGATTGATGCTGTATCTACAACACAGGACGTTAACGATTCCTCAGGAACGAATCTAGCAAACAGTACAGTTATATGGAATGACAGTGCAAATTCTAATTACAGAGAACAGTTCACAACAATATTAAATGCGGCAAACCAGACAGGACAACTGTTTGGCAATCCCAGGGAAGCAGGAACGATAGGAGGGATCACAACAGAACTTTATACACTGAGTTCAAACCAATTAGATCTGCCAATATTCACTTTCTCAAAAGAGATTGGAGGAACAAACAGAAGTTTCGAGATAGTGCCAAGCACAATAAACGATTCGGAATCAATATACGAATCTTCTCCCGTACCAGGAACAGGGCTGACTTACGTGTTTAGAAATGACGGATCCGGAGACAGCTCAAACAACACCGGGTACTTCTTCCTGTTCAAACAAGGACAATTACAACAGACAGATTTCACAGTAAACACGGCAGTAACCAATTACATAAAGTCTTTGAACAACACGAACATCAATGACTCCGATGTGTGGTTGTACAAGTTGGACCAGTTCGGACAGCTGTCAGAGAGGTGGAGTCAGGTACCTTCACTTTCAGGCAACAACGCAATATACAATTCACTTTCAAAGGCAGAGAGAAACACTTACAACGTCGTAACAAAAGCAAACGACAGTATTGATTTGGTTTTTGGAGATGGAAATTTCTCAAATCTCCCACTAGGTAATTTCAGAGTATACCACAGAACCAGCGCCAATGCCAGGTATTCTATTCAACCTTCGGACATGCAAGGTATATCTCTTTCAGTTCCATACGTGGACGCCAACGGAGCACAACAGAGTCTAACGTTAACGCTTGGATTGAAGGCGTCGATATACAATTCGTCATCTTCAGAATCAAATGATTCCATAAAGGAAAAAGCAGGTCAGGTTTATTATTCACAAAACAGGATGATAACTGCTGAGGACTACCAAGTGGTACCTCTGTCAGCATCGCAGGAGATAGTGAAAGTGAGATCAGTGAACAGATCAGCATCAGGAATATCGAGGGCCAAGGAAATTTTAGATCCAACAGGAGCATACTCAAATGTCAGAGTGTTTGCTGATGACGGCATCGTTTACAGGGAAGAAAGCCTACAGCAGTTCACGTTCTCATTCAAAAACAGGAGTGACATACAGTCAACGATAGATACATCTGTAGAGGCTAAACTTAAAGAAGCTTATTCAAGACAGTTTTACTACTTGAAATATGCTCAAAAATCTTTAAGTTCTATGTCAGCAACATGGAATTCGACAACAACATCAACAAACACCAACACAGGATTCTTCACATCGGGAGGCGCACTTTCAGTTGGCGATTTTGCAACATCAAATTTGAAATATGCCAAAGTAGGGGCATTAATTAAGTTTACATCTCCAGACACAAGGGAATTTTTAAACAGCACATTGGTAACAGCAGGAACAGATAATGCAGAGGACAGGACATGGGCAAAAGTTAGTGCAGTTGTGGGCGACGGAGCAAACTCCGGCACAGGAAATCTAGAGTCGGGAGCAGGGCCAGTCACACTAAACAATTTAATACCAAACGGATCGGTTCTTAGTTCAGTGATACCTGCATTTACAACATCATTTTCAGCAACGCTTGAAGCAGACATGGTAGACAGGATCGAAGGATACGAGGAATTTGGTCTTAGGTACGATTATGACTCAGAGACATGGAAAGTTATAACAAGCACAAATCTAAGTACAAGTTCTGTGTTTGACACAGCCGGTGCAGGTAGTGCCTTAGGTACTAACCAAGATGCCAGCTGGTGGTTCAAATTTACCAATGATGGAAACACATACACGGTTGTGTACAGAAAGCTGGATTACATATTTGAATCAGAGGGACAGAACAAGTTCCATTATGATGCACAGGAAAAAATTTACGACTACAAGACAGGTAAGAGTGTCAAAGACACTGTAAAAATTCTAAAAACAAATTCAATAGTTTCAACAGGAAACAGTGTAGGTTATCCTATCACATGGCAGGTAGTGGACACCGTGACAGAATTAGATGGATTTCAGGACAACAGGAAGGTCAAGGTCGGCTTCTTTGATGATGACGATGATGGAGTTGTTGACAATCCGGATATCTTTGATATATTCGTTGAGCCGGACACTTCCGTAGCAAGTAAGTTTGTCTTCTTTGAGAAGTACATATCTTACGATACTGTGGAGAGATACAGACCGTACGCCTCAACAAATTTTGTTGTGACTGAAAAAGAAACAGACATAACCCTGACCGGATACACAGACGGTCAGTTATTTTATTTCTATGACAGTGCAGAGGATGTGATCAAGAAATACAGTTCAACCACAAACACTTTGACAACAACCACAGATTACTATGCGAGGAGAGGCAGGGGTTCGATCAGCTTCCAATACAAACACAATGCAGGACAGGAGACAAGGATAGATCCCAGTGTGTCAAACATTGTAGATATCTATATGTTGGAAAGATCTTATGACAACCTGTTTAGAATATGGTTGCAGGATGGTGGTGCCAAACCAACACCATCCACATCAGACCAGTTGAGAATAAATTATTCGGGAAAACTTGATCCATTAAAATCATTATCAGACCAAATTGTATACCACCCAGTGAGATACAAGATACTATTTGGATCATCTGCAGATGAACAATTACAAGCAACATTTAAAGTTGTTAAGAACACAAACACAAATGTTACAGACGCAGTTATCAAGACAAGGGTAATTGCCGCAATAAATGAATTTTTTGCATTGGATAATTGGGATTTTGGAGATGCATTTTACTTTACAGAGTTAGCCGCTTATATACACAATCAACTAGCACCAAATTTATTGACAGCAGTTATTGTGCCAAACCAAACAGGACAAACATTTGGATCTCTATTCCAGATCAATTCCGCGGCAGACGAGATTTTTATCAGTGGGGCCACCGTTGATGATGTTTCGATTATCAGTGCGTTAGGAGCCAACCAACTATCGGCTTCGGGCACAGTAGTGACATCAACACCAACTGCCACGACAAGTACGACATCAGGATCAGCAGTGTCAGGCTCTACTACAACAGGTTCTTCATCAAGCACCGGCAGTAGTGGGGCAGGATACTAATGGCCGACAATCCTGTTAACTCATCAACCAATCAAGAAGTTGTCACACAAGGCAATATCGAACTGAGAAGAACAGTTCAGCATCTACCTGCATTCTATAGAACAGATACCAACCAACGATTCCTGTCAAGCACACTGGATCCGTTGATACAGAAAGGAAACCTGGAGAGATTGGACGGGTACATTGGAAGACAGGATGCCTACACTAGACAAATAAAAGACAGATATCTCACAGCTACCAGCAGAGATAGGATGTCATACCAGTTGGAACCTACAGTAACATACACAGACAAGGACACCACTTCGGTTAATCCAGAGGACCAGGTCAAGTTTACTGGAACGTACGACGACTACATCAATCAGATCAAGTACTTCGGCGGCAAGGTGGACAACCATGACAGGCTCAACAAGGAAACTGTATACGGTTGGAACCCAGCTATAGATTACGACAAACTGATCAATTACAGGGAATACTACTGGATACCGCGTGGACCCAATGCAATAGAGATAGATTCTATAGGACCATCGGCTGTGGCAGAATATAATGTTGTTAATCTTGCCAAGGGTGCATACAACTTTGGTCACAGGCCGGGGGAAAATAATCCCATAATAAAACTGTACAGGGGAAACACATACAAATTCAATGTAAACGCAAAAGGACATCCGTTCTATATCATGACCGAACCATACAAGAGTCAGGTTGCAGAGGATGGTTCAAGCTCAACACTGTACTCAACAGGCGTGGTGAACAATGGTGCAGACTATGGAACAGTGACATTCACAGTTCCACTTACGGGTACTCCAGACACTTTGTATTACCAGTGTGGCAATCATAATGCCATGTATGGTATATTACAGATCAGAACCATAAACACACTGGCAAAAATTAATCCGGATGATGATATAGTTGGTGTTAAGACTTACAGCCTGAGAACATTAAATCTTTCCAATGGAATGAAAATCAAGTTCACACCAGGACAATTAGAAACAGGTTCAGCATATCTGAACAAGGAATACTACGTAGAGGGAGTCGGAGAATCGATTACACTTACTGATGTGGAAAATCTTATCACACCGGCAACTTACGCCACAGAGACGACAATACTATACGATGAGGTTGAATACGACTCGAGGCCGTATGCCAAAGCATATTACATACCTGATACAAAGGATTACATAACGATAAAGAGAGATTCACGGGATCAGAATGCATGGTCTAGATACAACAGGTGGTTCCACAGATCCATCATAGACGAGACGGCCAGGATCAACGGCTATACCCCAACACTAGACGAGGACACTAGGGCCAAAAGACCCATAATAGAATTTGACTCTGGACTGGCTTTGTACAATCACGGAACAGTGGCAAAAACATCTGTCACACTGTTTGATACAGTGACAACAGATGCCTTCAGTGATGTGGTACTACAGACAGGTTACATAGTAGATGGCGTTTCACTGACAGAAGGAATGAGGGTCATATTCGCGGCAGACACGGATCCCATAGTAAAGAACAAGATATACAAAGTCAGCTTTGCGACAGCAGGAGATAGCTCACAGGTCATCTCACTGACTGAAGAGTCAGACGGAGTACCTGCAGACAAGGACAGCGTATTCGTAGAATTCGGAACAGCGAACCAAGGCAAGACTTTCTATTACGACAGTGCAACGGCCACGTGGAAAGATGCACAGCAGAAGACAGGAGTCAATCAACAACCGTTATTTGGCATGTGGGACGCCACGCACACCAGCTTTGATGATACGACAAAATATCCCAACTCCTCATTTGCAGGAGCCAAGGTGTTTGCATTCGCAACAACAGACACGGCAACAACAGACACGGTACTGGGCATAAAGGTAAAATACAACACCATAAACAACGTCGGCGACATAGTATTTGAATCAGACCACACAACAGGAACGTTCACATACAAATCCGGATCGGCCACGGTAACAATGAAATTAGAAGAAGGACATCTTCACTACACAACAGGTAACGAAACACACAACTCAAGGAGTGCCTGGGTAAAGAGGACCAACGACAGCAAACAACGAGTAATCAGGACTTTCGTAGTAGAGCAAACAGAGAAACAGCTATTCCCTATAGACTTCTACAAAAATTCTGCCACACTGACAGACTTAGAATTATCAGTTTCTGTAAATGGTGCTAGAAAAACCTTGGCGACGGATTATACCGTTGTTAACGGAACAACAAACAAGTATGTTAAATTTATAAATGAATTGGTAGTTGACGATCAAATTAGGATTGCCGGATACAGCGGTGCCGACAAGGTAGAGGACAGGGGAATCTATGAGGTGCCAGAAAACTTAGGCTTTAACAGCCTGAATCAACAGCTAGGATCATTCACTTATGGTCAGATATTAGGTCATGTGAGGGATATATTTGACAAGAACCAAGACGTGACAGGAACAATACCTGGAGTGTCAAATCTCAGAGACAAACCAGATGCAAGATTGAAAGGTGGTAGTATACACCAACACGAAGCACCATTGACTCCGGCAGTTTTTGGTCTGATAGATCAAGAGTCAAACTTAATTTCTGCAATGGATTTTGCTACCAAGGAATACGAAAAATGGTACAATGCATTCCTTACACATGCAACAGGAACAGCATACGAAGGCGTAGCCGCTGACAGAGTTGATGAGATCATTACAGCAATAACAGAGGGTAGGAACTCATCTTTTCCTTTTTTCTATGAAGACATGATAGGATGGGGTGAAAATGTTTCAACTAGATCTTACACAGTACTGGGAGAGTCACAGACAGAATACGCACTCGACTCGCAACACAACATAACAACGCCAAGCAATAGAGCAGTTTACGTTTATCTGAACAGTGTGCAATTAATATTAGGCACAGACTACACATTCAGCACAGTAGATGACAGCGTAGCAATATCAACCACACTTGCAGAAGGTGACAAAGTGGAGATCAAAGATTACACAGATACAACAGGCAGTTACATGCCACCATCTCCAACTAAACTTGGAATGTATCCAAAATTTAAACCAGAATTGTTTACTGACAACACTTATACTACAAGCACAGCAGTAATTAGAAAACATGATGGATCGATTATAAAAGCATACGGAGACGAGAGGGATGATCTAATACTTGAATTGGAGAAAAGAATCTATAACAACTGTAAGACTGCATACGATCCAACCTTGCTTGATATACATGATGTTAGTCCGAGTGCATTTGTGTCAACAGAATTTACACTGCAAGAAATCAATGACATAATGGGTGCAACTTTCTATACATGGGCAGGAAGGAACAATGTACAATACATCAACAACACAACTTTTGTAGAAGGTTCGCCATTCACTTACAACTATGCAAGAAGCACGGACAGGATAAACAATCAAACTTTTCCAGGGTACTGGAGGGGGATCTACAACTACTTCTACGACACAGATTCACCGCACACTAGACCATGGGAGATGTTAGGACATTCAGAGAAGCCAACGGACTGGGAAACACTTTATGGTCCAGCACCATACACATCGGCCAATGATGTTCTTTGGGACGCCATTGCAACAGAACCAGGCAGGTATGGTAAACCGGAAATCAAAACTTACCTACCAGTTGATGCATCAGGTAACCTCTTGGATCCGATTGCGGTAAAACTTGTAGAAAACTTTGACATACCTGGTAGACAGTCCTCTTGGAAGTTTGGAGACCAGTCACCGGCTGAGACAGCCTGGAGACGATCGTCGTCTTATCCTTTTGCTGTGATGAGAGTGCTGGCACTGACTAAGCCTGCCAAGTTTTCAGCAAACTTCTTTGATCCTTCTAGACTGTCTACAAACACAGCAGGAAATCAAATAGACACAGACACAGGAATCAGGAGACAGTTAGCCACTGCAAAATACCATCTGGAAACAGAGACGGACCAGAACACCGGTGCAGTGACAAGATACGTCACAGCAGGATACCAACCATTTGTGGTCAACTACTTGATATCACGTAACTTGGATCCTACAAACTTCTATTATAATAAGATGAAAAAATTGTCCGTACAGCTGTCATACAAGCTGGGGGGATTCACAGACAAAGACAACATCAAAATACTAACAGATTCTGTATCGCCGGGCTCTACATCGGGATCAAAATTTATACCAGATGAGAACTACAAAATTTTATTCAGAACATCGAACCCTGTTCAAAGTTTCACTTACTCGGGTGTGTTGATAGAGAAGAACACAGATACAACCACAGATGGGTCAACACTTTCAGGTGGCTACAAGGTGTTAGGATATTCAACAACCAAACCTTATTTCTCATTCAACTATCCTGTCAGGACCACGACACACTCAGCGATTGCAGTTACGGGAGCAACAGTAGTGAAACGGTACAAAACCTATCAGGAGGATGTACAGACCATACCGTATGGATACGTGTTTAACACAATACAGGATGTCACAGATTTCCTTTTGGGATATGGAAATTGGTTGGAAGGACAAGGATTCAGATTTAACAAATATTCAAACGAATTGAAAGAAACATTGAACTGGGAAAATGCAGTAAAGGAATTCTTATTCTGGACCACACAGGAATGGGCACCAGGCAGTGCGGTTACTGTGTCTCCGGCCGCTGACGGTTTTGAATTAGACACTAACAACTCAATAGTTGGCAAGTTAAGGAATCTGGCAGGAGACTACTCATTGCTGGACGCAGGAGGCAGGAAGATAGATATTAGGGAGATATCAACAAAACGTATAGGTAAGACATTCGATATAGGAATCAAATCAGACAGTATCGGCCTTTACAACATAGCACTGAACACAGTACAGAAAGAACAAATATTGTTGTTTGACAATAGTACAGTGTTCGCAGACATAATATTTGATCCGTTCACAGGATTCAGACAGCAGAGATTGAAAATAGTTGGATGGAAAACAGCAGGGTGGAACGGCGACTACTATGCACCAGGTTTCATGTTTGATGCCGCACAGGTATCTTACTGGACAGCAAATACCGATTACAAAATAGGTGACACAGTAGAGTACCAAGGAAAATTCTATGTAGCAAAAATTAATCACAACTCGACATCAGTGTTTGATAATGCAAACTGGATGTTAAAAACAGAAAAACCAGCACCACAGTTGATTCCAAACTTTGAATACAAAATATCACAGTTCAATGATTTCTACAATTTAGAAACTAACAACTTTGACGAGTCGCAACAGCAACTAGCACAGAGACTGACTGGTTACCAATCAAGGGACTACCTAGAGAATCTTTTCGTCAATGATGTTTCTCAGTACAAGTTCTATCAAGGATACATCAGGGAGAAAGGTACGAAGAATGCCATAGACAAACTGACGAAAGCTCAATACGAGAAAGAAGACATCGAGTTGGATCTGTATCCGGAATGGATGATCAGGACTGGAAATTTTGGTAACACCGATTCCATAGAGAACATTCAGCTTGTGTTAAAAGGCGACACGATAACTGCCAATCCACAGAGCATAGAATTACTAGACACATCAAACGACACTATCGAATATCTTAGATCTGCATCAGTAGCCAAGAATAAGCTGTATTACTCTCCGGTCGATTACACCGCTTCAACAACTTTTAGAAGATTAGATTACTCCAAGGAAGGAGTAGACAGAGAAACAGCACAGTTCTACAAGACTGCAGGATATCCACAGCTGTCTCAAGTACAGCACACAGCATTCAACATAGCCGACATTCAGAACCTAGATATGAATCTTATAACGTCAAATGATCTTGTATGGATTGCGAACAAGGCCAACCAAGACTGGGACGTGTTCAGGATCACTAACACCGGTGTCACAATAGCTTTTTTGAAACCCATAAATGATGCCACGCAGTTGGAGATAACGTTAACAGGTTCTCATAACTTGTCAGCAGGTACTACTAACACATTGCCTGACTACTTTGGCATAGCAAACAGTGAAGAAACTACACTGAATGGTGTTTACCCTGTGGCAAGCACACCGGACCATAAGACAGTTGTGATAGATTATGTGGGTAACATAGGGTTCATCCCGGAATTGGAAGACGGATCAACGGCAGACACCTACGGTAACTTTTATAAATTTGTTTCCGTGAGGTTAAACTCAATGGACAATGTGAACGATATCATACCATACTCGACTTACGTAGACAAGGATGATGCTATAGAAAGACCTGGTGATAAGGTTTATGCTGATGCAGACAGTAAAGGACTGTGGCAGGTGTACGAGAAACAGGACCCGTATGTGTCTGGTGTAATATTATCCCCAGACAGCGAAACATCGGAGCAGGAGTTTGGTCACAGGATAGTGGCAAGGAATAACGGGAGAACTATTGTGGTATCTGCACCAGGTAAAGGGCAGGGAGAGATACACTTCCTATTCCGTTCGGATGTAACTCCAGGAGCCTTGTTCCAAACACAGTCAACAGAGACCATGACAGAGAATGATGACAACACAAGCAGATTGGGTCAATCACTGTCCATGAGTACAGACGAGAACTTCGTTGTTGCGGGTGCACCATTCACCAACACCACAAGTTCCGATGGTAGCACACGATATATTAACAGCGGACTGGTAAAAATTTACCTTTGGGATCCAAATACATTCAAGTATTCATTACTGAACACACTGACACCACCCGAGGATGGATCAACAGCGGATAACCTGCAAGAACAGAACTTCGGTTCATCTCACAAGATCTCAGAACCGGGTGCAAGTTCGGTCAGAGACACATCGACAAAATATCTTTTCGTTGGAGCACCGGGATACAGTGATGGTACGGGCCGGGTTTACATGTACGAATGGGGCCTTGGTGTGGATGGATCAACATATGACACATGGACACAGAATTTAACGATTACGTCAGCCGATCCAGGAGCAGGAAAAAGATTTGGACACAGAATAGAAGCCAATGACAATGGCGATATACTGGCTGTCAGTTCAACATCACCTGGACAGGCAGGGAAAGTGGAGATATACATTAGAAATTCACAAGCAAATGATGGCAGTACAGATCATTCATTCACTCTTGCACAGACATTGACAGGCACGAGTGCAGATGGATCATCATTGAACACAGCGTTTGGCGATTCTATGTCGATGGTAAGTGACGGTACAACACTGATCATTGGTGCCCCGGGAGTTGACGGCACGGAACAGATAGATGCAGGAGCAGTGTACTACTACAAATGGAACGCAGACGGCTCAACTAACACATACACATTACAGCAGACACTGAATGCTCCAGATACACAAACAAACATGAGGTTTGGAACTAGCCTCGATACAAATCATAACGGAACTAGATTAACGATAGGTGCTGAGAACTCTTCGACCCCCAGGGACATGAAAATTGATTCCGGTGAAACAACATTTGATTTACAGGATACGATGTTCGTTGATCTTAACACAGGATCAGGGGCGACATTCACAGCCACTATGTACAACACAACATTTGTGATAGATGACAAGCTGATAACAAACAATGTGACAGATGATGACAATTTTGGAAAAGGTGTGTGCGTCGTTGAAAACACTGTGTTTGTTGGAGCACCGAATGACGAAGGCATAGGAGGAACAGTTATCAATGACGGAACAGTGGCCTGTTATGATCTAGCAGTAGCCGGAGAGTATGCATGGAAGAACATAGCTTCGGAAACGGCACTGATTGACATAGCAAAACTAGGACAGGTTTTTGAATTTGATAACGGAAGCAAACAGATCAGAGACCACTACGATCTTTATGATCCGGTCAAGGGACGTATTTTAGGTATTGCCGACAGGGAAATCAACATCAAGGCACCGTGGGATCCGGCAGTGTACAACACAGGTCCAAATGCCAACACCAAGACATCATGGGCAGAGGAACACATAGGAGAAGTATGGTGGGATCTATCGACAGTCAAATGGACATGGTATGAACAGGGAGATCAAGAATTCAAAACAAACAACTGGGGCAGAATCTTCCCAGGATCCAGCATAGACATATACGAGTGGACGGAATCTACTATACTGCCTAGTGAGTGGTCCTCGAGAACCGGTACAGAGGAAGGGATCGCACAAGGAATATCAGGCACACCACGTACCATTGACGATGAGCAGTACACGGTGATACAGAGATACAACACCAGACTAGATTCATTTGTGAATTACTATTACTACTGGGTGAAGAACAGAGTATCAGTGCCAAGGAACAGTGTTGTCCAAAGGAAGAACTCGGTAGGATTTGTGGCAAATCTTATAAAGAACCCATCCAGTACAGGAGCCAAATACTATTCGGTTACAGACACTAACAAACTCCTGTTGAACAATGTTAATAACCTGGGCGACGATAACATAGTGCTGAACATTGACATCAGGACCAACACCTTCGAAGGAGATTCACACTCCGTGTGGAAGTTGGCTAGAGAAGGAGACATCTCCTACAGGCCAGGAACACAAGTAGAGACACGTTGGTGGGATTCGCTGATAGGACAGAACGAGTCAGGAGACCTTGTCCCGGACATCGGACTTCCTGTTAACGAACGATACGGGAACAAAATAAGACCGAGACAGAGTTGGTACGTGGACAGGTTCACAGCACTTAAAGAAATCATAGACTACTCTAACACTGTTCTAAAGAAAAATCAATTGGCAGGAACGTTCAATCTTAGAAATCTAGATTCCAAGGAACCAGAACCAACTGCTGAGAGTTTGGAATGGGACACGACCATAGACACATATGCGGAACTGACGTACATTGACACAAGAGACCTATCAGGAACAGTTAAATTCCTAGTCAAGGCGGATGAGACAGCCAACGGATACTGGGCGATATACACATGGGATGGTACGGAATTCTCAAGGACACGATTACAGACTTACAAAACTTCTAGCTATTGGAGTTACACAGACTGGTATGGCACAGATCCTGATGTACATGGAATGCTCCATGGTGAAAACACGCCAATTGACAAGCAGGTCAAGTTCCAATACGAACTAGACACTTTAAACCTTGCAATAGGTAAACACGTCAAAGTAACAAACGCAGATACAGGTGGGTGGAAATTGTTCATGAAGACTGCGACAGGTTGGCAAAATGTTGGAACAGAGAATGGGACTATAAGACTATCAACTAAACTGTATGACTACTCGCAGGATGCCATAGGATTTGCAGGTGAGGACACGTTTGACGACAATTTCTTTGACGAGGCACCTTCTATAGAGACTAGAAAAGTTTTGACAGCACTGAGGGATGACTTGTTCATTAATGATCTTGCTTTGGAATACAACACACTGTTCTTCACAGGTTTGAGGAAAGTATTATCTGAACAGACTTACGTTGATTGGATGTTTAAAACGTCATTCCTTAATGCCACAAGTTCTGTTAGACCATTGGACCAGAGAAAATCGTACACAACAGGAACAGACAAATGGATAGAAAGCTACATAAATGAAGTAAAACCTTTCCATAGTAAAATAAGAGAATACAGACTTGGATATACGGGCACGGACACACAGGATGGACTGTTCACTGACTTTGACAGTCCCACATTCTATGATGTGACGACAGGCAGGATTAGGGCACTTAACGTATCCAAGGACACAGCTAAACTGACTGAGTATCCTTGGCAGATGTGGAATGACTATCACAAGAAATACATTTCGTCTATTACAGTCACTAAAGGTGGATCCGGCTACACCACAGCCCCAACAGTCACGATAGTGGGAGGAACAGTGGGAGCCACAGGGCCTTTCCAGATATTGGCAACAAGTTCAAGAGGATCAACGTCAGGCACTTATGGTTACTTCTATCCACTGTTCAGTAGTGAAACACAGGCAAAGATATATGACACACAGAACGGTGGTGCAGGAACAACAAACATTTATAAATTTGATGGGTACACAGGCACGTTCTATGGTCCGAGTACGATCATTACAGCACAGGCAACGATTTCGGGTGCATTCAAGATGTACACAACACCGACCACTACTGCGGCGACTGCCACGGCAACAGTTGTTGGTGGCACAGTAACAAAAGTTACTGTAACAGGTATTGGTGCAAACTACACTTCAACACCTATGGTGGTGTTAACCGGAGGTGCATCTGATGGATCAACACCGTCTGACACTGCTAGAGCATATGCAAACCTGAACAATGACCTTGTGAGAGACATAGACACCACAATAAAATTTGATAGGGTTTCTAGCACATCGAGAGTGGTCGATTGGACGGCATTGACCAGCTATGCATACGGACAGCTGATTAGATACAACAACCAATTATACAAAACAACAAGTGCCTTCACTGCAACAGCAAACTTCAACGATGGTGCAAACAAATTGTACAAGGTTTACGGAGATGAAACAGGTTTAACGGCCGCAGACAGGACCAAAGGTTTCTACACACCAGGAGCAGGGATGGCAGGCAACGAACTTTCACAAGTCATGTCGGGGGTTGACTACGGTGGAACAATGGTGACAGGATTGTTATTCTCACAAGAAGCAGGGTGGGACAAGGCAGGTTGGTATGACTTCCCATGGGACAACTATGGAGCCTCAAGGATCAAGTCATTCAGTGCAGACGGATTGACAGCAACATTTACAATTACACCTGCACCAGCCATAAGCGATGTCTATCAAGTTTATCTTACATCAGCCGACAGTACAAGGGTTAAAAGAACAGAGGTATTCAGAGGTGATGGATCGACAACATCATTTACAATAGGTACTATACCGGCCGCAGGTACGTTAGTGGAGTTTATACCGTTCGATGATGATGGTGTTTTGACACCAACTGATGATAGGACTTTGGAGTCGATAATCAAAGGTGGACTTTTTGGTTCTGCATTAGGATCAGCGCCGAGCGATATTTTGCTAGAAGGTGATGATTTCATATCACCTGAAACCAGCTACGCACCGGAAGAAACTGTTCCGGGACAGCTATTTGATACACTGGACATAAAAGTTTACACATCTCCGGAGTCTGGAGTACCTTTCATATCTAGTAAAAATCACAGAGGTGACGCAACCACGACAACATTCAGCATTGGTGATTATCCAGGAACACTTGGTTCGGTTACAGTTTCAGTAAATGGTGTGGTTAAAAAATTAACAACGGACTACACAGTCAGTGTTGCAAACAAAACAATAACATTTGGAACGGCGCCAGCAACCAACAGTGTTATAGCCACTAGAGTCTTTGCAATAAGTGGAGAAAATTACAGAGTACTTGACCAGTACACAGGTGACGGAAGCACAGTAACATTCACGACATCAACCAGGGGTGAGTTCAACTTGGACTCAACGGTGTCTGATATGTATATCACTATTGACGGCGTACCAACAACAGCGTTCACAACGACTACTACTGCCAATGCAGTCACAGTTACATTCAATTCAGCTCCAGTGGCCAATGCATTAGTACAGGTGGCAGGGTTCAACAAATCCACAACAAGCACAAGAAGTTATGCCAGCATCAGAAATGAAGCGGTGACATACGACGGATCAACAAACAGATACACTTTGACCTATCCACCAGGATCGATAGGACCATTGTCGGGTCTGACTATCGTTGAGGCAAATGGGAAAGTACTGAGAGGCCCTGACGTGAGTTACTACATAGGAGACGGAACTACTACCCGATTTGATTTCAACGCACCATCAGGCTTAGGAGCAACAGTAGGCACCACAGATTCAACATCAGAGACAGCTGACACACATACGATAACTGCAGATGAGTCGCAAGTACCAGCACTGGGCGAAGATTCAACAATAGATCCTGCAAAGACCATCACGAGTGCATCGCAGATACAGGTACACATAAATGGGGTAGAGCAGATACTGAACACCCACTACACGGTCGATCTAGGAAATGGAATACACACAGCGGATGAAACAACAGAAGAAGCTGACACGACCACAACAACAGCGGACACGGCATCAGCACCAGACAGGGTGGTTTTTGTTACTGCACCGACAACTACAGATTTAATTGCTATAACAACAATAGCTGACAACCAGTACCACAACGTAGGGACGGATATAATAATAGATGTAGCACAGATGGCATCAGATGGTCAGACACTAACAGCTAATGATGTTCTGTCGGTAACAACATTCAATAACGCACTTGGAATGAAACTGAGAAGAGAGGTATTAGGAGGAGAACCTGATAACATCTTTAAACTGAGATTCGATCCACTAAATGCAGGATACACTTTCGTCTGGTTGAATGGAGTACAGCAGGTACAGAATTATGATTACACAATGACCGGCAACACTATAACTTTTGTTGGCAAGACGATATTAGGTTCAGACAGATTAGATGTGATGTACTTCGCGTTGGAATCTGCGATAGGTGCCACGGGATTCAGGATATTCAAGGACATGTTAAACAGAACATTCTACAAACGTATCAGCAAAACAGCAACGACAGAATTAGTTGATGATCTGACCGATACAATAGACACACTGCAGGTCAAAGACGGAACTGCATTACCGGAACCCAATGCCGAAAACAACTTGCCGGGTGTGGTCTTCATAGACAAGGAAAGGATAGAATATTTTACCAAGAACGGAAACACGTTGGGACAACTGAGACGTGGAACACTTGGAACAGGAATTAAGGACCATAGCGATGGCACACTAGTGGTAGATGCCAGCGGATCTCAAACTATACCTTATGCGGACACAGTGTACACCAACACCTTCACAGGTGACGGTAGCACAACAGCGTTTGCACTATCACAAATCCCAGCCTCTGCTAGTGAGTTAGACATATTCATTGGTGGCCAACGATTGTTGCTTACTAGCGAGGATGGATCAACTATTAACTACTCTGTGAACGGATCTAGCACAACAGTGACTTTAAGCACTGTACCGGCTGTCGGAACACAGGTTAAAATCTTACACAAGAGAGGACAGGTATGGTACACAGCATTAGACGGCAATCCAGCAGATGGTAAAGGATTACAGGCGTCTACTACTAATCAGGCTAAATTCATAGCTAACGAGCCAACAAACTCACCTGAATAAATACACTAGATGACAGATGACAATAAACCACAAGAAGCAAAAGAAGAGAATAAAAAGCCTCAGGATCAAAGCGGAGTTATGATCGAAGGACATATCAAGATATTTGATCCAGAAACAGGTGAAGTAATTGTCGACAAAAGAAACGCAATACATTACGAAAACATGTCACAGGCACTGGCTAATTCATTGGCACACAAGTCAACAGGTTTCGTGCATGAAATTGCATTCGGGAATGGTGGTACGTCAGTTGATCCAACTGGCATAATCACATACCTAACACCAAATTCTACAGGTACAAATGCCACACTTTACAATCAAACATACTACAAAGTGATAGACGACAACTCTGCCACTAACAAAGACACAACAAGGAACAAGATGGAAGTGAGACACACAGCAGGTAACAAGTATACCGACATCGTTTGCACTTGCACACTGGACTACGGTGAGCCTACGGGACAGGCCGCGTTTGACAACACGACAGATTTTAACGGCGACTATGTGTTTGACGAATTGGGATTAAAAAGTTGGGAAGGAACAGAGAACGGAACCACTAATAAACTGTTGACGCACGTCATATTCCATCCAGTACAGAAATCTCTAAACAGACTGATACAGATTGATTACACCCTAAGGATACAATCATTAACGACATTCACCGAAACAAGTTCAACGGCACTGTCAACTTCAAACACAGTGAGTGGAACAACGTCAGGTGGTAACACAGGGTACTAATAAATGGCATACACAGTAAACAGGCGAAACAGTTCGACATCACCAAACCAGTACACGGTACAGGATGGAGTGGTCAACACACAGACTAATTTGAATTTTGTCGGTAAAGGATATGCCGGTTACGGGGAACTGATTGCAGAGAACTTCCTACACCTGATGGAGAACTTTGCAAACACGACAGCACCGGACAAACCCATCGAAGGACAGGTTTGGTATGATTCGGCAACTGCAAAACTAAAAGTTTACAACGGTAGCATATTCCAAACAGCAGGCGGTAATGCACCTTATCAGTCAACCGAACCACCATCAATGGCACAGGGAGACCTTTGGATAGATTCAGACACAGGACAGATGTACTATTATAACGGTGCCTCGAGTGTATTGGTAGGCCCACCTAGTACAACAGGAACGACGAACGGATTTGTATATGATTCTATTTTAGATTCATCAGACACAACACAGAACATCACAAAACAGTTTAATGACGGTAACCTGGTTGCTGTTATTTCAGAGGACACATTCACACCAAAGGTATCACTTTCGGGATTCGCAACAATTAAGAAAGGTATAACACTTTCAACAGCAATATCGGATTTGAAATTCCAAGGTACTGCAACAGATTCAGACGCTCTCGGTGGAGCGTCGGCGGCAACATTTTTAAAGTCCACAGAGAACGACACAACATCAGGCACACTGGGTATTGTAAATGACACCGGACTAACAATTGGCGCTGACAGTGACTTGTCATTAAGAGTTGAAAGTTCTGGTCCAGTTATTTCAAACGTTATCTCAGACTCAGACATAACATTCAAGGTAAATGATGGTGGTACGACAACTACTCTGATGACCATGGATGGTTCACTGTCTTTCATAGGTATAGGAACAACAACACCAAGCACAAAATTACAGGTTGTAGGAACAGTGACAGCGACAGCATTCGCAGGGCCACTTACCGGTGCGGTCACAGGAAACGTGACAGGAAACATCGCGGGGTCGGGTACCAGCAGTCTAGGTGCAACAACACTGTCAGGAACACTTACCACAAAAACAATACTACCAGATACAGATGCCACATACGACATAGGGTCAGCAAGTAAAGGATACAACACAGTTCATGCCAAAGCAACATCGGCACAATACGCTGACTTGGCTGAGATATATGAATCCGACTCGGAGTATGAAGTGGGCACAGTTGTCATATTTGGTGGAGAGAAAGAAATAACGGTTTCAAGCATGGGTGCAGATCCAAGAGTGGCAGGCGTTATCTCTGAAAATCCAGCGTACCTGATGAATTCAGAAGCAACAGGACAACCGGTAGCATTACAAGGAAAGGTATCATGTAAAGTTGTTGGACAAATCAGCAAGGGAGACATGTTGGTTACACACTCACAACATCCAGGAGTCGCTAGGAAAGGAACAAATCCTTCGATGGGTACAGTGATAGGGAAAGCACTAGAAGAATACAATTCAACCGATATAGGCACGATTAATATTGTGGCTGGAAGACTATAAATATAAGCAAATGGCATACACAATTAACAAAACAGACGGATCAGTAGTAGCTTCAATCACAGACGGTACGGTAGACAACACCACTTCCGTACAGCTTTTCGGAAAGAGCTTTTCAGGGTTTGGTGAGGGTCTAAATGAGAACCTTGTTAGACTGCTAGAGAATTCAGCATCAACGTCACAACCATCAGCACCTTTGAAAGGTGAACTTTGGATGGACACTTCAACAAACCAACTCAAAGTTTATGATGGAACAAGTTTCAAACCCACAGGTGGAGCAAAATCACAGAATACAGAACCCACGTCACCCTCAGCAGGAGATCTTTGGCATCATTCAGATAATGATCAACTTTATGTTTACACAGGATCAGCATTCCAACTGGTGGGTCCGGTCTACACAGCAGGACAGACACTGTCGGGTTGGAAGATTGAAACACTAGCAAGTTCGTCCGGAAACAAAGTTGTTTCTTCAATGTACGCAGGTAACACAAGAGTAGCCATACTTGCAAAGGAAGATTTCACACCGAGTGTAACACAATCAGGGTTCGCGGCAATCAAAGCAGGAATAACACTGAATTCAACATTGGGAGCAGTGTTCGAGGGAACAAACACACAAGCTTCGCAAATCAATGTAACAGGAACAACCAACACTTCCAGCACGGTTATTGCAGGTGGAAACTTTGTGAGAGCAGATGCGGCAGACACTATGACAGGTGCACTGACCATTGATACAGATAATGGATTAATAGTTGGTGGATCACAGGAATTGACAGTGACCGTTTCAAGCAACGATGTTACAGTTGCACAGACTTCACAGGACAAAGATCTAAAATTCACTGTAAACGATAATGGTACAACAAAAACACCTTTGACACTGACAGGTGCAGATGGTGGCATTGACATGGTAGGTGACCTTACAATAACAGGTAACTTGAATATCAGTGGTGCATACAACTACACATCATCCAACATCGTACAACACTCAGACACCTTCTTGAAAGTCAACGCAGGTGGTTCAGAAGCAGACGCAGGACTTATAGTAGAAACATCAGACACAGATGATGCTAGAATGTTCTATGATGTGTCTGAAAATTTCTGGAGTGCAGGACATGGTGGAACATATTCACAGGTTATAAGATTAGCAGATGCGGTAGTAGACGGAAACTCATCAAAAGAAAAAGTTTTAAAAACAACAGCGGCAGGCCTAGTCACAGTAACAAATATCAATTTGGCCGCAGTAGGTACGGCAATAACAACTTCAAACACTGCATTAGTCGGCGTTCCAACAATAGGCCAGGTTGCAACATACGGACTACAATGGGGTGGCTCACTTAAAACAGTTTCAACATCAGACCCAAGTGGCGGCAGTGATGGTGACTTCTGGTTCAAGTATGAGGCATAATCATGCCTACACGTATTGAAAAATTTCAGTATTCAGGATTACTAAACACGCTCACAATTCCGGCAGGTGCAACTTCGGTGGACATGTACCTATGGGGTGGTGCAGGTGGTGGTGGTGGTGCAGACGCAGGTGGACCTGGAGGTGTAGGAGCCGCAGGACACTATGTTTCTAAAACCAGTTATTCATTAACATCTAATGTCGGCGACACTCTAGAATTGGCAGTGGGCGGAGGTGGTGCAGGTGGCGGATCAGGTGGCGGTGCCCCCGGCGGAAACAACGGAAAAAGTAAGACAGGATTTTCAGGTGGGAACGGTGGTAACGCAGGACCACAACCATATTCAGGAGCAGGTGGTGGGGCAGGCGGAGCCACAACAGTATTCATAGGCGGAACAGCGGTCGCGATAGCAGGTGGAGGCGGTGGCGGCGGTGGATCAGGCAGAAGCGGAAACGGCGGAGCAGGCATAAATTCAAATACAGCAACAAGTAACACACCAGGCACACTAGGTGAAGAAGGTAAGGATCACTCAGGTGACGGAGGCGGTGGTGGAGCCGGCGGTGGTGGAGCCGATGGGGGAAAATCAGGAAATGGTGGTAGCGGTGACACTAACGGAACCGGCGGATTTTCTGGATCCAACACTGTGCCAAGCGGAGGCGCTGAAAGCAACGGATCAGGAGTGACCCCAGGTGTTGTTACTCTAGAGATAGGTGGAGTTGAATATTACGATTCAGGAGTGGCAGTAGGAGCAAGCCCATCGGGAACAGGTGGAAACGGTCTTGCAGTAATTGTTTTCAACGTGGGAGTACAGGCCAGCACCAAGATCGGTGGAACATGGACGGACATATCAAACATATACACAAAAATTTCAGGAGTATGGACGGAAATCACAGCAGGGTACGTCAACATATCAGGAACATGGAAAGCACTATACAACTCGGGTATAGCATTCTTATCAACAGCGGCAGGATTTGGAGACTCATCGGGTGGATCAAGTTCAGGTTCGGGTGGATCTGGTGGTGGTGGTGGTTGTTTCATAGCAGGAACAATGATATCAATGAACGATGGTTCGTTGAAACCGGTCGAGCAAGTGGACATAGGTGACACAGTTTCAGTTGGTGGCAAGGTGTTCGCAACAGGTAACTTGATAGACAACCTGTATGACTACAACGGGATCCAAGTATCAGGAACGCACATGGTCAAAGAAGATGGTGCATGGACAAGAGTCGAGGACAGTAGACTAGGAGTATCACTGGGTGATGACGAAGTAATAGTGTACGTGTTCGGTAGCGAAAACAGAAGAATTATTATAAACAACACAGAATTCACAGATTACTTCGAATTAAGTGAACAGCAAGAACTAACCAACCACGGTGAACAATTTTTTAGTAATTGGCAAGATCATGATAGACAGATACATGATAAAAATGTTAATATACTGAATGCTCGATAAATCATATTACCACGGACAGCAAGGCGAATGTTTCCTGAGAATAGAAAAACATTTCACAGAGATCAAACACGAGTTCGACTCACAACCCAACAAGATATTCTTAGATCCAGAAGACTTCTCAGACAGCGTAAGGGGACTTCCGGATGACTTCGATGACAAGTCAGGGGACTATGTGAATGGACAGTGGAAGGCACTGGGAATACAGTCAGGGGAACACGAGGGACAATCGTTCAATGACTATCCCATGCTGTATTCGATACTGAGAAAATTCCCATACAAGACCAATGTGGCAATAATGACTGTTGGGCCAGACACAAAGATTGGTAACCACACGGATAACGAAGGTGGCTGGAGATATCAGATGTGTTTGGATGACGGGGGAGGAGACCAGAGTGGTATGTATGTTATGAACCTAGAAACTAGGAAACAGGAATTGATGACCTGGAAGACAGGTGAAGCGTTCATTTTCCAACCAGACATACAGGTACACAATGGTTTCAACAACAATCCAGGTGAGAGAACCACGTTATTAATTGACTTTTACAAAGAATCACTGTACACTAAAGAGAAGTTCGAACAATATTACCAACACTATTCGGAATGTTTTGAAGGGTTGGAAAATCTAGTGGATGTGTATGAATCAAGGAAACAAAAATAAAATAGCAATCATAGGGCACACCAAAGGGATAGGTAAGGCCATAGCGGACCTGTATCGGAAAAAGAATTACACAGTCGTTGGGTTGAGCAGTAGCAACGGATACGATTTACAATGTAGTCAAGTAGAGATAATGGAACAGCTGGATGACTGCCAATTGATCGTACTCAATGCATATGTTGGCAGAGGCCAAATGACCTTGTTGAAAAGAATATACGGCAAATTCGTTTTCGAGGACAAGAAAGTTGCAGTGATCACAAGCACGTCAGGTACTCCTATTGGAATGGATGAGGATTTACAAAATACGGAATACACAGACTACTGCGAGAACAAGAAAAATCTAATAGATTACATAGAAGAGCTACAACAAGAATTATTAAACAAACCTTTGTCAGTTTATGATGTCTGTCCGGATGTGGTGGACACGGACATGACAAAGGGCTTGTGGGAAGACCTACCAAAATTAAGAGCAAACGAAGTTGCAGAAGCAGTGCGTTACTGTTTTGAATCAACATTCAACGTCAACAAGATAGTGATGCAAAAAAATGTTAGTTAGAGCCTGGGACAGAGACAAGGATTATGACACACTGGTCAAGTGGTGGACACAGTGGGAGTTTGGCACGGTGCCCAAGGAATGCCTGCCACCTGCAGGCATAATGGTGGAAGTTGACGGAGAGCCTGTGTGTGCTGGAGGGTTATACATAGGTGAGGGAACACAGTTCGCTTTCATGGAATGGATAGTGACGGACAAGACAGCAGAATCAAAGAATGTGCATAAATGTCTAAAATTGTGTATCGACGGCATAATGAAATTGGCAAAAGACAAGGGAATGAAACTGGTGTACACCGCTACAAAGGAACAAGCTCTGCACAAAAGGTATCAAAAATACCACGATATGGTGCTTACGGAGAGCAACGTCAAGACTTTTCTGAGGGATCTGGACGGATCGTATTCCGAGGATTTAACCTGGATATCAGACGATGAGCAGATAGAAGAACATAATAAATAAGCATAAGGAGTACATTTAAATGGCAACAAAAGAAGAAGTAGCAGATTACATCAACGATAACAACGAGACAGTCTGGTCAACAGAAGAGCAAGCCAAGATTGAGGCAATGTTGACACCTGAACTTGCGACTATATTAATAAAGTTAGTGGGAGATGTCAGTTTCTTGACCGAGGTCAGGGACAACGCATCAAACTAGTAAGCTATGGCATACAAGATTAACAACACATTTGGGACCTTGTTGGTCTCCTTGGCAGACGGAACTATTGATGTCGCCACAACTGACCTTACACTGATTGGAAAAGGTTATGCGGGCTTCGGTGAGAAGTTAAATGAAAATCTTGTAAAACTACTAGAGAACTTCAACAACACATCAGCACCATCAAACAAAATAACAGGTCAACTTTGGTATGATCAGACAAACAAACGTATCAATGTTTGGACAGGAGATAAATGGAAACCTGCAGGAGGTCCAAGTAACTCAACTACACAGCCAACTAATGCGGCCCAGGGAGATCTATGGCTTGACACCCAAGCAATACAGTTATATGTTTACAATGGAAGTGCATGGACACTTATCGGACCAACAACAGTTGCTGGCTCGGGTGTGACACAGATAGTTTCTGAAGTAGCGTCAGATGACACAGGAGTCAACCAATCATACTTGAAACTGGTTGCCAACGATGCAGTGGTAGGTGTTGTATCGAACGTGGCATTCACTCCAAGCACAACAGAAGACAATGCGGTGGCACTTACCTCGGCAGGTTTCACAACTGTTGCACAGGGTATACAGCTTTCATCAACAGTATCAAGTGCGAAATTCAGGGGCACAGCAACAGACTCGGATGCACTGGGCGGAGTTGCGGCGGCCAACTATCTAAGATCAGACGCCAACGATTCCACAAACAGTTCATTCACTATTGCAAATGACACAGGATTAATTTTAGGTGCAGGATCAGACATCACGATGAGTCTGTCAGGTGACAACTTGACCATTGCACAGACAACACAAGACAAAGATATTATTTTCACAGTGAACGATGGTGGAGTAACGACAACAATGATGACCATGGACGGGTCAACAGGGTTACTGGAACTTCCATCATGTGGAGATGTAAGGGTGAAAGGAAACTTACTTGTCGATGGAACAAGCACAACAATGAACACATCGGTGCTTACAGTTGAGGATAACATCATAGAATTGAATAGGAACATATCATCTGCCAGTGGTATGCCAAATTACACAGGATTAAAAGTAAACAGGGGAGAAACATCCACAGCAACTGAGCAGGATCTGTTCTGGGTATGGGACGAGACATTCGCAGATGACGGTACAACAACTCACGGAAACGCGGGCGGTGCCTGGACAGCTTTCAAATCAGGCGGCGGCGATGACGAACTGTCGGCCGCGACACTGGTGGACATCAGGGCCAATGTGGTACACGCAACAGCGACATCGGCACAGTACGCTGACCTGGCAGAAAGATATGCCACAGATACTCCCTTAGAAACTGGAGAAGTGGTGAGCCTGGGAGGAAAAGAAGAGATAACGAAATGCATGGATGATAAATCTGATGCAGTTTTCGGTGTTGTCTCGGATGCCCCGGCATACTTGATGAATTCAGAAGCAGGCAACAACGACACACACCCAGCGATAGCACTGAAAGGACGTGTTCCTGTTAGAGTAACAGGCAAAGGATCAGCAGGTGATCGTATTCTATCGGGAGGCTATGGAACGGCACGTGTAGCACAGCCAGGCGAAGCGACCACTTTCAACACCCTGGGTAGACTTATTAAGCATAAATATAATGAAGAAACAGCACTCACAGAGTGCGTGATAGGAGTTAAATAGATTTATGGCATACGTAGCAGGAGATACAATTTTAGACGACGAGTACCAAACATTCGTTGCTAGTTCAAGTGATCCTTATGGATGGAACCACTTTGCAGGCACAGGTGCGGGTCAATACGGATTGGGACAGACACATCTAGTAGAAGTTACGCCAAATGCAACTACAATTACAGCGGCACAGTGGAATGCACTGATGACAGGTATAGATAATATAGCCAATCACACCAACGATTCCATGACTGCAAGGACGGCAGTAGTAACAGGAGACACTATCGCGATCAAATCAGCGGTGGCGGCAGACCTTGCGACACTGGCGGCTTCGGTTGCAGGTGGTTGTGTATCAGCAACGGCACTTTCCGCAGGATCAGAACTGCATAGTTCATTATCAAGTACAAGATACGCAGGATCACACACAGTGGAACACACAGTTACATTCGCAAACGGAAACAACCTAAGGTTCTTCTTCAACGCGGGTGGCAAGATCAGGGTAAACCTTACAAGGAATGGGAACGGTGGTTCGGCAAAAACTGGCAAAGATGATTCTGTTGATGAGATGATCACTGCGATGGGCAACTTCGACATAGGTGCACAGGTATCTACAAGATCAGGTTCAGGCGAGACACTGACGACAGATGGTTTTGCTAACGGTGTAGATGACCTAGGAACCAGTTACACGACAATATTCCTACTGACTCAGGCCAATGGTGACTACACTAGTATGACACTGAAGGGTGAGGCACTGGTGAACAATGCCACGTACGGAACAGCGGTATCAGTCACAGTTAAGATGACACTGACGGACGCGGATTCGGGAGATGCTGAATTCACAAGTGGTAACACATCAAGTATTGACCAGTTCGAGAACTTCATTGGTCAGACAGACTTCGCAACCAAGCTGATGCTACCAACGACGGCACAGGGTTTGGGTACGGTGTACACGCTTTCAGGTAGTGCTGAAACAAGTAACACCACAGCATAATCATTTATTTTTCAGGTATTGATCTTACCAATAATTAACTGTATAATACAGTTATGGATATTGGCAATATTAAGAAACAATCGGACCTCAACTTCGAGGTAGCACAGGCTAAGAAGAACGCACTGGAGAAACTGCGTTCAAGACAGCTGATGGCCTACAACGAGAGATTGTTCACGGCGGACGTTGATACCATTAACCTAGTGAGCACACTCAAACAACACAACAAAGATTTCTACATGTTAGATGTTAATGACAATCCCTGTCATGTCAAGGATCCGGATGATTTCCTAAACAAATTAATAGAAAGAAACCAGGAAACACTGAACTCGTACCAACAGCTACATCAAGATCTCGCCAAAAAGAGAAAATAATGACAACCGGTGTACTGATGTACTGTTTTGACACTCCTGAGGTCAACTATCACAGGTTGGCAGAACGTTGTGTGGCACAGGTACGTAAATATCTCAAACTGGAAATCACTATCGTCACCAATCTAGAGACATACAAGAAATTCAAACCCTTGGGCATGATCAACTACAAGTTGGTTGAAGTCAAGACCACCAACACAAGGCCTTACAGGGGCAAAAGTGTGGCATGGTACAACAAGGAACGTGCCCTGGCATATGAACATTCGCCCTACGACACGACCATACTGATGGACTGTGATTATTTCGTGTTCTCTTGCACACTGTTGGAATTGGCAAACACAAAGTTTGACATGATGTTGCACGATCGGGTGCATGACCTTACAGGCAAAGACATGATATTAGGCAAAGACGAGAGCACACTGCCTTTGGTATGGGCGACAGTGACACTGTTCAAGAAGAGTGCGAACACCGAGTCGATATTCGCCATGATAAGACATGTACAGGAATATTATCCACACTACAGGAATCTCTACAGGATACGTTACCCAAACTACAGGAACGATTATGCTTTCGCAATAGCACTGCACCAATTGAATCTGGGAAGCCGCATACCCACACCCATGACCATGTTGTCATCCACTGTAGATGTGATAGACAGTGATGAGGACGGTATTGTTTTCAAGTACAATGATAACATAAATTTCACCACAGGGCAGGATGTACACGTGATGGACAAGGAGTGGTGCAATGGATAGGGGATATGTATGGTTCGCACTGAACAACTCAACAACAGATTACATTGAGCTCAGTAGGGAACTGGCAAAGAGCATAAAGAAATTCAACAAGCACAACAAGGTATGTGTGATAACAGACAAACCGGTCAAGGACGGACTGTTTGATTTTGTTAAGGTATTGAAGCAAGATGACAGTGCAGATCAGGAATGGAAACTTAACAACGAATACAAAGTATTCCACTGCACCCCCTTCACGCACACCATAAAACTCACAGCCGATATGTTATTCACACAGAACACTGACTGGTGGTGGAACTATCTATGGCAACATGATCAAGTGTTCTCATACCATTGCAGGAACTACCAGGACGAAGTTATAAAACACAGTTTCTATAGGAAGCTTTTTGCAAGGAATGATCTTCCCGATGTGTATGATGGTTTGCACTACTTCAGGAAGAGCACAAAAGCAAAACATTTCTATGACTTGTGTGAGACAATCACAAAAAACTGGAAACAAGTCAAAGAAACAGTCCTCGTGGACTGTCATGACCAGCAACCAACAACAGACGTGGTGTATGCCCTGGCCAACAAGATACAGGATCCTTTACAGCAGGACAAGATAGATTATGAGTGGTTCAAGTTCATGCACAACAAACAGCACATAAACAAAATAGGCAAGAGATTCGAAAATGACAACTACCTTTATCCCATGAAAGTAGTAAACAAATTGTACATGGGTGGATACAGACAGCACAGGGTAGTACACTACCACAACAAGAAAATGATAGGAGAATTAAGTGAACGAACTTTTGAAAGCACTCGCTAATCTACCACCTGTTGAAAAGAAAATACACACTGTGACCATACAGGGAAAGACCATTGAAGTCAGTCTCGGAAAAAAATTAGAAATCATGAAAGCCACGAACGGTGAAGATGCATTTATGTTAGATGGGGATAAAATAATTCTAAAACCTGTGGAAAAAAAAACAAAACGTAGATTGCCTATTCTTAAAAAAGATAAAACGGGTGGTCATTTCCATAACGGTGATCCTTTCTGGTTAGAAACAATAGCAGAGGAGGGTTACATATGGCAGACAGAATCAGAGTAAGTGATCTAGATTTCGTGTACATCAGTTACGCTGAACCCAACAGGGAAGAGAACTGGGCAGACCTCAAGAACAAGGTGCCATGGGCAAAACGTGTGGACGGTGTAAAAGGATTTGATTCGGCACACAAGGCCGCGGCCGAGACAGCAGAGACAGATTTCTTCATAAGCGTGGATGGTGATAACATCATAGATGAAACTTTCCTATTGCAAACATTAGACTGGACAAAGACAGATAGGAAAGCAGTACACAGATGGAGAGCCAAGAACAACATCAACGGTCTTGTGTATGGCAATGGGGGGTTAGTTGGATGGGACAAAGAAATCTGCCTAAACATGAAGACACACGAGAATGCAGAAACAGAAGAAAATAGAATGGATTTCTGTTGGGGAATGCCTCATGAAAATCTACACAACTGTTATTCCACCACAGTCATCAATGCAACTTCACAACAGGCCTTCATAGCAGGTTACAGGGAAGGTGTCAAGATGAGCACAGAAAAAGGCAAACCTATTACGGCAAAAAATTACAATAAATCTATCTGGAAGAACAATCTCAGTATATTGAGTACATGGTGCACAATAGGTGCAGACATTGACAATGGCAAGTATGCCATGCTGGGTGCAAGGATGGGTTGTTTCTACACTGTTATAGAACCAAGCAATGAATTTTTTAGGATCAGTGATTTGACCGAACTAGAAAAATATTTTGCAGAATTGGCAGTAGAAAATGGCAACATCGATGAGGAGTTACAGTTGTTCGGAAACAGTCTAAGACAACAACTGGACATACCGATCGCAGAATACTCTGAGGACGACAGCAAGTTCTATAGGTTTGTGATGCCACAACACAGGAACAAAGGAGTACAAGATCGTGAGTACCAGTGATTACAAGCAAGACGCACTGAAGGCAAAAGAGAAGTTGGCCACGGTATCACCTACCATGTGCCTGGCCAAGTGGAATCAGACATCACTGCACCTGCCCACAGGACTGACGAACTCATGCTACCATCCACCACTGCACAAGATCGACGCACAAGCAGTCAAACGTAATCCCGCCGCACTGCACAACACACAAGAGAAAATGAATCAACGACAACAAATGCTAGAAGGAGAGCAACCTGAGGGTTGTTCCTACTGTTGGAACATGGAGAAGACTGGGGAGATGTCAGACAGGCACTACAGATCCGGTGAACCATGGGCCATGCAGGACTTCGAAGACATCAGAAAGAATCCAATAGACGAACATTGGACACCGAGGTACGTGGAAGTCAACTTTAACAACGCTTGTAATCTAAAGTGTAGTTACTGTTCTCCACAGTTCTCGACAACGTGGGGCAAGGAGATTGACAGGTATGGCCAATATCCCACATCTCCTCCCCACAACGCACCAGAACACTTCCAGGGAAGACGCAAACCCATACCCAACAGGGAGGACAATCCCTATGTCACCGCATTCTGGAAATGGTGGCCCACGCTGTACAAGAATCTAAAGCACTTCCGTATGACGGGCGGGGAACCCATGATGGATGTGAACACGTACAAGGTGTTCCAGTACATAATGGACCATCCCAAGAAGGATCTTCACCTGAACATAACATCAAACATGTGTCCCGCAGACAAGAAGCTGAAGGACAAGTACTTCAACATGGCCAAGAACATATGCATGGATGAGAAAGTGGAACACCTGATGCAGTTCGTCAGCGTAGATGCCTGGGGCAAACGAGCAGAGTACATACGTAATGGACTGGACTTCAACTACATGATGGACAACGTGGAGGAGTTCCTGGAGCGTATTCCTGTGCGTAACTCGATAACATTCATATGCACATACAACAACCTGAGTATAACAAGTATGGACAAACTGTTGGAGAAGATACTGGAACTGCGTACAAAGTACAGCAAGACCTATCAGAGGGTATGGTTAGATGTGCCCGTGCTGAGGCAACCCGCATGGCAACAGATCACACTGCTACCAGAGTCGTACCAGGCCATACACGAGAGCAACATAGAGTACATGCAGAAAAATTCCGGAGAAGAAAACGGCCTACACATATTCAAGGACTTCGAGATCCAGAAGATGCAACGGAATCTCGCATACTGGAAAGAAAACGCGGACGCAAGTACGCAACAAAAAAAGAACTTCTACGCATTTTTTAACGAACACGATAGAAGACGTGGTACAAACTTCCTGAACATCTTCCCCGAGATGGAGGAATTTTACATGGAGTGTAAGAACACATGAATGATCTAGAATACAAAAAACAAATATTAGATACAAAGAGTGCAAGTTTCTGTGGAGCCAAGTGGTACAATGCTACCATATGGTTGGGCAGTGGTATGACCACAAGTTGTCACCACCCACTT
>Ga0209535_1000270_pt1 | contig 35670 bp, 61 predicted proteins | sample LinPmetageLP28_FD_184041 | JGI IMG/M metagenome (GOLD analysis project Ga0209535, IMG submission 184041) | Marine viral communities from the Pacific Ocean - LP-28 (SPAdes) (version 2) | ecosystem: Environmental > Aquatic > Marine > Oceanic | place: Pacific Ocean | collected 2009-08-22
AATGGTGTATTTCAAAATTCAGGAGACCCTACAAGTGGTGCAACTGGAACAGGTGCTATTTCTATTACTGCTGTATCTTCTACAGATATAGGTTTTTATTTTATAGCGGTAGGAGAATTTGATTCTAGTTATAATTATACTTTTAAAATTAACTTCGGCTCTCCACCTTACTCAATTTCATCAGGCAACACTGATGCTAATGGACATGGTAATTTTGAGTATGCAGTGCCTAGTGGCTACTTTGCTCTTTGTAGCAAAAACTTAGCGGAGCATGGATAATGGCTTATACAGTTATAGATAAACCATCAGATTATTTTAATACAGTTCTTTATACTGGTAATGGCTCTACTCAATCTATTACAGGTGTAAATTTTCAACCTGATTGGGTGTGGTTGAAGCAAAGAAGTGGTACATCTAATCACAGGTGTTACGATATTGTTAGAGGTGCTACAAAACAAATTTACCCAAATCTAACTAATGCAGAAAATACAGAAACTAATGGATTAACTAGCTTTAATAGTGATGGTTTTTCATTAGGAAATGAAGGTGGTCATAATCAGAATAGTCAAACATTTGCATCATGGAACTGGAAAGCTGGAACATCCTTTACCAATGACGCAAGTTCAACAGGTGTTGGAAGTATTGATAGTGCTGGAAGTTTTAATAATGATGCTGGATTTTCTATAGTTTCTTATACTGGTACAGGAGGCAATGAAACTATAAAACATGGAATGAATATTACACCTTCTATGATTATATTTAAAAACAGGAATACAACTAATAACTGGAATGTCTTTCACAAAACTTTGGGAAATGGAAAATTTATAAGATTAAATGAGTCTGATGCACCAGGTAATACTGGAAGATTTAATAGTACTAGTCCAACCTCTTCAGTGTTTTCTGTTGGTGTTAATGGTGCTACTGCTGTTAATGGAGATGGAAATTCTATAATTGCCTACTGCTTCGCAGAGGTTAAGGGGTACTCAAAATTTTCATCGTATATTGGGAATGGAAATGCTAATGGTACATTTGTGTACACAGGATTTAAACCATCTTTTATACTTATGAAAAATACTGCTGATGGAGGTGCTAATTGGCAAATGTTTGATAATAAAAGAGATGTAGACAATGTTGCAAACCACAGATTATTTCCAAGTCTTAATAATGCTGAAAATTCAGATACTAATAACAATATAGATATTGTAAGTAATGGTTTTAAAATGAGAACTTCCAATGGAGATACTAATGCAAACGGAAGCACTTTTATCTACATGGCTTTTGCAGAAAATCCTTTTGTAAATTCTAAAGGAATCCCTAACAATGCAAGATAATGGCTAATAATTATAAATTTAAAGGTGTTGCATTAGCAACCACAAACGAAACATCTATATTAACAGTACCCACAGGATCAGCTATTATTATTAAATCTATTATGATTAGTAATAATACTGCTAATACTCCTACTGTAAATTTAGATATTAACGATTCATCTGCTAGTGCAGAATACACTTATATAAAAACAAATGCTTTAGTGGCTAACACTTCTGAAGAATTTTTGAACAAGCCACTTGTTTTAGAAAGTGGAGATATTTTAAAAGCAACTGTTAGTAGTACCGACTCTATTCATGTCAATATATCTTATTTAGAAATATCGTAATAAAATATGGAATTAGTAAGTATTCCTGAAGCCAAAATAAATGATGTTTGGCCTTTAGTAGAAAAACCTATTCAAGAAGCATTATCTTATTCTGGCAATCATCAAGATAGCCAATTTGTGTATGATACTTTGCGAAACAAAAAATTTCAACTTTGGATCATTTGGGATCAAAGCAAACCTACTACCCAAGAAAAATATCATGGGTTAGTTATTACAGAGGTCATTCAAAGAAAATTAAAAAAGGTTTGTCATATTTATATGATGACCGGCAAACAAAGACAGAAGTGGCAACATCTTATTAAAGTTATTGAAGATTTTGCTAGAGATCAAAAATGTGATTTGATGGAGCTTATAGCCAGACCAGGATGGCAAGTCATCTTATCTAAATACAAATATCAAAGAACTCATGTAGTTCTTGAAAAACCAATAAACAACAAGGAGAAATAAAAATGTCATTCGGAGGAGGAGGCGGTGGTACACAAACAACACAAGTAACCCCATACGCACCAGCACAACCAGCATTAAATCAGATACTTTCTGAATCTGGTAATCTATATAATCAAGGAGTAGCAGCATCAGGATATGTTGCACCTACAGAACAAACTCTAACAGGTCTTGCACAACAAGAAGTTATGGGTACAGCTGCTCAAAATGAATTAGCAGCAACTCTTGGCGGACAATATCTAAATCCATTTTTATCTCCTTTAATTCAAAAAGCAGGTTCAGATATTTATGGTTCAGTTGCATCACAATTTTCTGGTGCAGGTAGAACTCCAGGTTCTCCATTAATGCAAAATCAAGTAGCTAGTCAAGTGGCTCAAGCTGCATTACCTATGGCTTTTAATACTTATGAGAATGAAAGAGCTAGACAGTTAGGTGTAGCATCACAAGCTCCAAGTGTTTTACAAACAGGCCAACAATTAGAATCTTTGCAAAGACAACAGCAATTAGCACCTTTTCAATCATTACAACAATATGCAGGTTTAGTTTCTCCTATTGCTTCTGGTTTCCCAGTTCAAGCAGGATCAACTAATACGCAGACTAATCCATTAACATCAGCAGCAGGTGGAGCTTTATTAGGTAGTCAATTTGGTGGGTATGGTGCTTTAGTAGGCGGTGGATTAGGATTATTAGGCGGTTTGTTATAATGGATAAAATTAAAAAAAAATATTACGACTTTCAAGTTCAAGTCAAAGAAAATCCAACTAAGCATATTCTTGCATTGTATTTATTATTAATCATTTCAATTATTTTTTAAGGAACAGACAATGACTTCAAGCAGTGGTTCAGATTCTTATGGAAACCAAAATATTACATTAGAAGAGTTAGAAAAAAAAGCTCCTGAAGGAGAATTTGTAGCTTATATAAATCCTAGAGAAGCCAAAATGCTAAAAGATGCTGGAGGTTCTGGTAAATTGGTTAATGGAATACCTTCTTTTGAAGATGATGATCCAGGAGATACTTTTGGTGGAGATGATGATAGCGGATCTACATCTAATTCAGATGGAACAGATAATGAAGAAGCAGATCCAAGTGGTGCAGATACAGGATTTGGTGGTTCGTCTACATCTGGATCAGATGGTTCAGATTATGACGAAGGATTTGATGCAAGTATTTCGGTAACACCAACACAAGAAGATTCTACTTTTGGAGAACAAGTAACAGATTTTATTACAGGTGGTGGATTAATTGGTGCAGGTATTAGAGGATTACAAGATGTTCTTGGTACACCAACTAATCAGTATGCAGGAATTGAAGGAGAAGATGGTTATGGAGAAGGAGATTATGCTTCCACACTTGATGATTTTACAGAATCAAGAGGTTTAGGAACATCTTATAGTGATTTAGATTTAGAAAATCAGGCCTTTATAGATAAAGAAGCTTTTGATGCTGGTTATAGAAGTGACTCTTTTAATGATCTTTATAATACTGGAGATACCTCTAATTTACAAAATTTAAACCAAGTAGAATCAGAATTTGTAAGACAACTTTTACCACAAGCTCCTTTTTTAATAGGCGGAGGTCAAGCACCTAAATCTATGGTCAATGATTATTTTTCTAATTTGCAGACGCAGCAGAATTCAGGAGGAATACTAGACAGATACAATGAAGCTAAGAGTAACATTAGCGGAATTCTAGGAACAAACAATCAGTTAGGTGTATCTAACTCAACTAACTTTTATTACGACTATTTAACTAAACAAGGACTATTATAATGGTAGATGATAAAAAATATAATAACTTTAGCTTAGCTGGGTTATTTGCAAGAAAACCAGGTCAATCTAGTTTGACTTCTGGCTTATTAGGAAACACAGATGCTTTAATAGGATTAGGTTTGTTGCAAGGAGCAGCACAAGGTAAAGATTTATTTTCTGCTGGTATGCCAGCAGTATTGCAGGCTGGAAAAATTAAAAAAACATTTCAAACAACCTTGCCAAAAACTAAAGAAGTTTATGACACAAAAACAGGAACTAAGGTTTTTCGTACAGAGGCTCAATTAAGATTAGAACCTGACAGATACACTGGCCAACCTTTTGAGCCAATAGGATCTAAAGTTAAAAGAGGTCAAGAAAATACTTTATTTGGCAACTACACTAAAGATAAAGGTGTGCAAGGATTTAATCAATCAAGTACACAATTACAAAAAATGTTAAAATCATTTGAAGAAGGTACAGGTGCAGGAGATGTTGCTGGGATATTTGCATTTATGAAAACACTTGATCCTAATTCAGTTGTTAGAGAAAGTGAATTCCAAGTAGCTGAAGGTACAGGTGGTTCAAAATTACTTTCATTTGAAAAAGCATATCAACAATGGAAAAAATTAAGAAAAGGAGAAAGATTAACTGACAGAGAAAAAGATAATTTTAAAAAAGCTGCAATAGGATTTTATGAAGGAGAGTTATCAAGTCTTGATAATTTAAGAGGTTCATATTCAGGAATAATAAAAAATCAAAATTTAGATCCAAAAAATGTTTTTGTAGATAACGATCTAAGACCAAAAAACATAATGTTAAATAATAAAAAAATAAGAACACCTGCTGGAGCTACTTTAGCCGACTATAAAGATGGTGTTTATTATTGGAAAATACCTGGCATAAAAGGCTTTTATAAAGCTGACAGCAGAGGAAGGAGTAAATAATTAATGTCTTTTGTTGAAGAATTGCCATCGCAAACTATTGAAAAAATACAATCTTTGGAAGAAATTCCAAATAAAGTTAGATTCTTAGTTGAAGCAGCTCCTAATATGGAATCTAAAATTGCAACCTTAAAGAAATTTTACCCTACTGTAAATATAGACACAACACAGTCAAACAATTTTATTGTAGCTGATAATAAGGGAAATCAATTTCAATTAGATAATAAAAATAAAACTAATGTAGGAGATTTAATTGATATTGGAAAAGAATTGGCAGAAGTTGCTGGATCAATAGGAGGTGCTATTGGAGGAACTGCTGTAGCTCCAGGTGTAGGAACAGTTGCTGGTTCTGGTGCTGGAATGGCTTTAGGTGCAGAACTTTTTGAAAGAGTTGGAAAGCAATTTGGTGCAGAAATGTTAAGAACTAATAAAGAGTGGGCAGCACAAAGAGCAACTGATTTTGCTTTTGGATCAATTGGTCAAGCTGTTGCTCCATTAATAACAAAAGGACTCAAAGGTGCTATAACAGGATTTGGCAAAACAGGAAAAGCTACATCTGAAAGATTAGCAAATTATATTGATGCAGGGGTTACACCATCTTTAGGACAAGTAACGCAAAAACAAGGAATACAAACTGTAGAATTGTTTTTAGGCAATGTTCCTGGATCTTCTGGAAAGATTGCGGCAGTAGCACAAAAAGCACAAGATGATTTGGGCAATAAAATATTAACTATTGCAAAAGCAAATATTTCCAAAGTATCAGACGAAGTTGCAGTTGGAAGAACAATTAATGTAGGTATTAAGGATGGAGTCAATTCTGCCAATAGTTTTGTTGGTCGCTTTCAAGCAAGAGCAGGAGTTTTGTTTGGAGAAGTAGATAAATATTTAAAACCAAATCAAGGTGTGCGATTAGATAAAACAGTAGCTAAATTAAAAGAAATAGTATCTCCTGTAAAAGGTGCGGAAGGAACATCTGTAGTTTTTAAAAATCAATTTTTGGATGATATATTAAAAGGATTGGAAAAAGACTTAAAAGCTGGTTCTGGAACTTTACCCTATCAAGCTATAAAAAGTGTTAAAGGAAAAATTGGAAACAAATTGTCAAGTTTTGATTTAGTGAATCCAGTAGATAAAGCACAATTAAAAACAATCTATGGTCTTTTAAGTGAAGATATTAAATTATCTTTAAAAGGTAATGTAAAAGGATTAAACGCATTATCAAGAGCTAACAAATATTATCAAGCAGGATTAAAAAGAGTAGATGATTATTTAGAGCCAATAGCGAAAACAGCAGATCCTGACCGAATTGCTTCTATATTAATTAATACAGGTAAAGAAGGAGCTTCAAGATTAAATGCTATTAAGAAAAGTTTAACTACAGACCAATACAATGTTTTTTTATCTAATGTACTTGATAGAATGGGAAGATTACAAGCTGGTCAGGCTCTAGCAGGAGATTTTGTTGAAGGAGTAGGTAAATTTTCTTCAGAAACATTTTTAACCAATTATAATAAATTATCTAAAGCAGCTAAACAAAGCTTGTTTAAAGGCAAGGGTTGGACATCTGGAATGCAAAAAGATTTTGACCAAGTTTTAAACATATCTAATTTTATAAGACAAAGTGGTAAAACTTTTAAAAATCCATCAGGAACAGCAGATAGAATTATAGGACAAGGAATATTACTAGGAGGTGGTGCTGGAGCATTTGTTGCAAACCCTGCCTTTGCTTTAATTGGACTTCCTTTAATTATAGGCGGTGCAAGAATTACCGCAGGTTTAATGACAAACCCTTCTTTTATAAAATGGTTAGCTCAAGGGATTAAAATTGGTGGCAATAAAGGTGTTGATGGAGCTATTGAGCATTTAGGAAAATTGGGGGTTGTAATGGGTAATGCAGATTCTGAATCAAGACAATTTATAAATGAATATCTACAAACAGTTATGGAAAGCCAAAAGAAAAATTAAACCATGACCAAATCGCAATCACAAAAAAATTCAGAGGAAATAATAAAGATACAAGGCGAACTTAATTTAGTTCATCAAAAAATAGATACTATTAAAAACAACCACCTAGCGCACATAGATCAAAAAGTGAATCAAATCTACAAAATATTATGGATCGTACTAGCGACAAGTCTAGCATCCATCTTCAGTCTAATAAACACACTACTCCTAGATTAAGCAGAACAATCATTGGTGCTATTACAGAATATCAAGCTGTAATTAATTTAATGAATGAAGGTTACATTGTTGCGACAGCAACTGAACCTCATAGTTTGTTTGATCTAGTAGCAGTCCACCCTACTACAGGAAAAATTAGATTGATTGATGTCAAGACTAAATCTTTTCGTAAAAATAATAATTACGAAATTTGCAGAACCCTAAATGAAAAGCAAAAAAAATTAGGGGTAGAACTATTAATTATAGACATGAGGAAAGATGATTGAAAAAGAAAAAACAGAAAAACAAAAATATGAAGATGGAACATACTTCAAATTGTTTAAAGAAATATTAAATCATTTCCCCTCCCCTGATCAATGGGAAGAAGTATTGCAAAAAAAAGATGGAAGACCATCTCCTAACAAACCAAATAAAAAAAAATAGTATGAGTGATTATTCTGATTTACAAAGAGAGATTAAAAACCATGAAGGATATTCTTTAAATCCTTATCAGCTTGAATATAAAAATGCTGATGGAGAATACATAAAAGAAAATGTTTTTACCGGTGGCTATGGTCATGTGTTAAAAAAGGATGAAGTTGCTCCTACCACCGAAGAAGGTTGGGAAGCTATATTCCAAAAAGATTTTAATATTGCTTTAGAGGGTGCAGAAGCATTGTTACAAGATTGCAAAAATATCCACCCTATTGCCAAAGAAGTCATTATTGAAATGTGTTACCAAATAGGAACTTTTGGGGTATCCAAATTTAAAAAAATGTTTCAAGCTCTTGCAATACCTGACTATGTGTTAGCAGCACAAGAGATGACTGACTCCAAATGGTTTGTGCAAACACCATCCAGAGCTAACAGAATGGCAATCAAGATGAGGAACTGCACTATATGATTTGGTTTAATTTATTAGGTTCAGTTGTCAAAACTGGAGCAGAGGTATTTAAAAATAGACAAGAAAGTAAAAGATTAGAATCTGTTGCTGAAAAAACTTATATGGCAAAAATGGCTTCTGGTGAAATTGATTATAAAAAAGCTGTTATGTCAAATAACCAACAAGGATGGAAAGATGAGCTAGTTTTAATTATTGTTGTACTTCCCATTGTAGTTCTTGCATGGAGTATTTTTAGTGAAGATCCTCTTGCTAAAGAAAAGCTAGATTTATTCTTTCAATATTTTAATAACTTTCCAGAGTTCTACAAATGGTTAGTTCTTGGCATATTTGGATCTATATATGGATTAAAGCCAGGCATGGATCTATTCAAAAAAAAATAAATGACCAAATCCTCAAAGGTTAATGACTTAACAGTGGAGTACAGGCATCAAATTCAATTACTAAAAAATGAAATAGAGAAGCTAAGACAAATTATTCAAGAAAAAGACAACATTATAAAAAGGTCTTTAATAAAATTAGAGGATGCAACTAAGGAATGAAGGGATATAAAATTGGAGTACATAAAAGCAGATCAGGTGGTTTAACTAAAAAGGGTATTGAAAAATACAAAAGAGAAAATCCTGGATCTAAATTAAAAATGGCAGTCACTAAAAAGACTGGTCTTACACCTTCAGAAAAGAAAAGAAGATCATCTTTTTGTGCAAGGATGCTTGGAATGAAAAGAAAATTAACTTCTGCAAAAACCGCCAAAGATCCTAATTCAAGAATTAACAAAGCATTAAGAAAATGGAATTGTTAAATGATTAAAAAACACAAAAGAAAATGGTATGTGGGAAAATGCAAACATTGCTTGGAGGATTTATTTAATGATGATTCTTTTGTATCTTTTGCAGACAAGACTTCCTCTCATTATAGCTGCATGGAAAAAGAAGATTTAATAGAACAAAACAACAAGGTAACAAAAAATGCTTAAAAAAATTATAAGAAAAATCATGCGCAAATTATTTTCAATCAAGGAATGTTCTTGCAAAAAATTACAATGCAAAAATAAAAAGTAATGAGTAGGAAAACTAACAGTATGCTAATAGCACTTTTAGGCACAATTCTAATGGGATTGGCTACATGGACATTAGTTACACTGATAGAACTTTCAACAATTGTAGCTATGCTTCAGCAAGAAATGATGGATTTAGATAAGGTTATAGGCAGAATGTATAATCATATGGACAGGTTGTCAGACAGATGAATATAGCAGAACTATTTAAAAAAAATATTATATTAGTACCAGTCATTGCCTCTGTTCTAGTCGGAACATTTACAGGAGTTAAGTATGTAGTCAATCTAACCGACACTATTAATGCTTCTGAACAACACATTGTTAATATGGAAAGAGATTTAGGTGTTGCTCAAGATTCTATTAATGATTTAAAAACTAGACTTGGTAAAGCAGAAGCTACATGGGAAATGGCAGAAAACTTATATGAAGTTTTAGCTGATAAAGTTAGGGAGCATGATTATGATATTAAGGATCTTAATCGTTAGTTTATTTTTATTTTCTTTCAAAGCAGAAGCTAGAAATGATTATCTTAATGATGGTGCTTCTAGATGTGGAGAAATAGACCTTAGTATTACAGGTAGACAAGACGATTATAATCAAAACGATAGCAGCTTTAATGATAACAACAGAAACTCAGAAGAATTAAGATTAACTTTTAGAAAATATTTAGGCACTGATTGCAAAACTTCAAAGCAAAATGCCAAGCTTAAACAGCAATTAGAGCTATACAAAAAGTGTGGTTCGGTTAATAAAAATTCAGCTCTAGCATCTAATAAAAACTTTTCTGAGTTAGTGCAATACTGCAAAGGCATTGGTGTTGGAGAGAAAACTAGACCCACTGGTTCATTGTGGGAAGATTTAAAAAAAAAATACAAAGAAGAAAATCCTAATGTAAAAACACATGGAGATAAATAATGATTAACCAAATGTATAGATTTGTATTAAGAAAATTGCTTATTTTTTTAAGCCGAATGGAAAATAAAATTTGGAAAGAATTGTATGTTTGCAACAAAAAAAGGAGAAAGTAAATTATGAAAAAAGGTTATCACAAAACTAAATCTGGAAAGATTGCCAAAAAAGGACTTTATTTCTATGCAAATAGAAGAAAAAAGGCTGGTAAAAAACCAATTAAAAGTGGCAAACCTGGCTATGTTACCAAGGCTGCCATAAAACGATCAGCTAGTTAATTTAATGAAAAGCAATTTGATTGATTTTATCAGTAAAGAAAACGATAGAAAAATTTTAAGAAGTAAGGAAAAAACTCTTTTACAGGCTAGAAAAGAAGTAAATATCTATGGCAATGGAACTACTGGCTATAAACTAAAATCAGGCAGAGTCTTAAAGCACATACAGATACCTACTAAAAATTTATAAATATTAAAAGTTTGGAGCAGCCGTTATACCTTTCTGAGGGCTGCGACTTGTAGTTTAATTTTTTTTTTAATTAAACTGGGATTGGGTGGGCAAGTTATCTATTGACTTTAGGTTTTATTATTCCTAATGTGAAAAGATAACTTTTTTGATAACAAGAATGGAAGGTAAATAAAAATGATTGCTAATACACATTTTTTTAACCACTGTTTTTATAAAAACTTGATTACAAATCAATGAGTGGATTGACAGAATATGTAAATAAGCTAGGAAAACCAATAGGTTTTAGAGATATAAAAAATTATATCTCTAAAACCACTTTTTTTTTGCCTGTAATAAAATGGCTATTTCATTGGCTTATTTTACAGCACTCTCCTGTTGGGCGATAACTTTTGGATAACTTTTGGTTGATAATTTTAAGATAACATCAAGGTATTGATTATAGCAATTATGTTATATACAGTAGAAACCTAAAAGAAACATAAAAAAGGAAGGTACTAATGACTGAACTATTGTTAAAAAAAAAGAAAAATACAGATGGCTCTATTACAAAATCTTGGAGGTTTGAGTATGTAAATGAAAAGGGAGTAAGAAAATTTAAGCAATCTAAAAACAAAGATTTTTTAAAAGAACAAGCTGAAGCTCTTGCAAAGAAAATATCCAATGTCATTAGCAAAGATCCCCTATGGCTAGATGAGTCGCATGATGCTTATTGTAAAATTTATTATCAGAAAATTTGCAATGGTCTTAGGAGTCATGCAGCATTAAAAAACCATGAAAGCTTTTATAAAAATTATATACAAAGAAAAGCACCCTTAGATTTAAGAACTATAGATGAGCAATTTGTGATTGATTGGTTGGCAAACTTAAATGCTGAAAGCGATGTCAACAACCAAACCAAAAGAAAAATATTTAATGCTTTTAAAAACATTTATGAAGTCCATGTTCCAGGTAAAATTAAAAAGAATGTTTTCAAATCTCAAGATTATTTAAAAGATTTTGAAGTTGCTGAAAAGGACTTTGCTGAAATTGATTTTAATGTTTGGGATAACGATCAAATACAAACTATCATTAATGCTGTTGCTGATAAGCAAATAAGATTGATGTTTAGCATTATGTTCCAAACCGCTTGTAGGCCTAGTGAAGCTAGAGCATTGTATAAAAACAATTTAAAGTTTTTAAATAACCATCCTTATATTCAGATAACTCATGCTATTGGTGCTAACAAGGAACGCAAAAGTCCTAAGTCCAAGAATGGGGTAAGAAGAATTTATATTAGCAATACTTTGATTGACGAAATAAAAGCTCATGTTCAAACCTTGCCTGAACACCAAGATGCTTTATTTTTAAATTCAGAAAAAAAACCTGTCTGCTTGTCTGTGATGACTCAGCAACTTAATAAAGCTTTAAAAAAATGCAATATAGATAAACTGCCAGTGGATCGTAAAACCTATTTCTTTAGGCACTTTACAGCTTCATGGTGGGGTTATTCTGGTAAGTATGAGAACCCTTTAGACTTTGCTAGGGATTTTGGAGATGGAGATATTAACTTCATTTACAAGACATATATAGCTAAATACCAGCCAAAAAACGAAAGCAAATATTTAGATTATTTAAATAAGACCTATTAGAAAGTGGGGGTTAAAGGTAAAAAAACCCCCACCACACTAGCAACTTTTAATAGTTTTTAGACAACTATTAATATTTTTTACCATTTGCAAAGCTGAATCTTCAGCTATCACAGAGGAAGGTAAATCTCCTATGCAATTCTGTTCTTGAAACTTTATCCCCTGCACAAAATATGTAATGTCAGTATGTAAAGCTTCAGCTATTTGTAAAAGTCTAATGGAAAATGTTTTATTGTTTCCTGATTCGTATTTTTGTATTTGTTGGAAGGTAACATTAATTTTATCAGCCAACTTCATTTGTGAAATTTTTAATTCTTTTCTTTTCTTTCTAATTCTTTGACCAATAATTTTGTCAGCCATGCTAAACTTTATGTTCATTGTTCCCTTTCATTTAAGCAAATAAGATCCTTATTTAAAAATCGCCTTTCAGTTGCACCACTTTTTTTATTTAAAAAGTAGGCTGTTTTTTTAGCTCTTCAGTTTGGATTTGTTCAAATACTTTTGCAATCTTGGCCTGATATTTGTAGCACTTCAATTTATGACTTGCTAACAAGTTTGCATATTTATATTTTTTCTCCTCCAACTGTTTTAACTTCTTTGGATCTATTATCATTTGCTCCATTAGTTTTAACAGATGCTCCCTTAAAGTTTGCAGAGAGCAGGTTACACTTGGCATTTTTGCCAGGCGATTTTTGTAGTGATGCGGATTCCACATCCTCAAAAATTTCTTGAAATTGAACTTCAACATCATAGTTATATAGTTTTACAAAATTCATCTTTAACATATCCTTTGTTTAGTTGAATTGAATCCACTTTTGCTATGATGGCAGAATCAATAATTACTTTTCTATGACTTTGAGTATTACTTTTTTGTAGCAATCCTAGATCCACTAAATCTTTACAAATCTTAGCAGCTCTAGCTTTGGTAATATTTTTTTCTGAAGTAACTGATTTGACCCCTTTGGCAATTTCCAAATAGGTCGGAGAGTATTTGTGCTTGTCAATAAATTTTACAATAAAATCTAAGACAGTTTTCTTAATTGGGGAATAATAAATATATTCTTTTGTCATTTTTTCTTTTTGTTAAAATTAGTTACATTTGTTTGGTCTGTAGCATCAAAATATTGAAATTTTTTTCCATCTTTATTAAATGTATCTAAAAGATTATAAAGTTTAGTAGAATACCACATGGATTTTTTTATATCTTCCATTGCCTGTGTTATAGTAGGAATATTTTTTCTTCCAAATCGGAAAACATATTTTGCAATTTGTCCTTTTAAAAATCCTAACTTCTCCTCATCCGTCAATTGACTTAATATGGCATCACAAGTTTGCAAATTGTTTTGATAATGAGGAGGATTGATAGGATCTTTGCTCATTAAAATGGGATCTCCTCAGTTTTCTTTTGCATAGGCTCTTGAATTTTGCCACTCATAATCGGCTGCTGACCTCCTTCTTTTCTGTCAGTATTAACCCAAACAGAAACATTAAGTTTTTTTCCATTAACAGTTAATAATCCAGTATAATTAGGATATTTCTTTCCAGCTTGGTCATCTTTGCGTTTTTCCCTTTGCCACAATGCAATAGAGTTATCAAAGTTATTGTCTTTGTTTTCTTCACTCATTTTTATTTGCTCCTCATTTGTTGCTGCAGTGTTTTCTCTTTTTCTTCAATCATGTGAAAAGACTCAGGATCTTCTATTTGTAATTGAAGTAAAAAATCTTTATTTCTTGAATGGATTTGTTCAAGATTAGTTTCTAAGACATGAGGATTGATAGAACTTTTGCATTTTTCTATGTCCTGGATAATTTCATTTACTTTAGAGTCGGAATTTTCAGATTCTAAATTTACATTGCTAGACTCAATGCTAGGCTTTTGTTTGTTGGTTTGTAAAAAATCCTGCATTTCTTCTGCGGTTGCAATCTCATCTCCCATAAATCCTAAGAAACTTAAAGCTCTACCAATTGAAACAGTATTTTGTTTTTCAAATTCTTTATCAGCATTTTTCATTTGCTTACTTTCCCCAGTGCTAATGAGCCTGTCATCAAGATATATGTAAGCTTTAAATTTGTGTGAGCCATTAGAAAGCTCTATGCTTTCTGTTTGAATAGATAGTCGTTCTCCAAAAAAATTTCTTACATGATTAATTCTATATCCTACTGTAATGTAATTTCCTTTTGCACCCAGTCGCACATAGCTAGAATCATTTAATTCACTTTTAAATTTTTTAATTGCGTCAATTAAATTTAATTTAGTTTCTGCTGACATTGCTCTCCTCTGTTTTTTTCATTTTTAATAATGCTTTTTCAATTTTCATTTTTTGCAATTCGTTAGATAAGAAATAAATAATTTCTGTAAGCTGCTCTTTAGTTTTTTTTAATAAATAATTATCTTTCATAAAACTCCTATTAAAATTAAAGATAGGTACATTCCAAATCCAATACCTAAAATAAAAAATACGACATAATCTAAATGATCTGATATTTTCATATTGTTTGCTCCTTTGGGTTTAAATAAAAATTTACATAATCATCTAAATATTCTTGGGGTATGCCTTGATACCAAAAAGTTTTTTTCTTAATTTCACTAAAATCTGGTGGACATAACCACATTAATTCTTCTAAACTTCCATCGGCTGCTTTTAATTTTTTCTCCCATGCAATTTCATAAGCTGCCAATTCTTTTAATTTTTCTGCAAGATTTTTAGGTTTTAATTCTTCACAAGAATCTTCCGTAAATAACATACGATCATTGGCAGTTGCATAACTCAAGGTTGGTTTTAATCCAGAGCTATGAAAGTAGAGTGCCATTTGCATGAGGTCAGTGGTAAAAACTTTATTTGTGTCTAATTTGGGAAAGCTACAAACATAATCGCCAATTCTATTAGGGTTGTCTTTGGTTGCTGTTTTTTTTAGTGGAGCATATTTTACAGTTACAAATTTATTTTTTAAATCGTTCAAATGAGTTTCCCCAGCAAGATCAATAAACATTCTAAAATAAATATTTACATTGGGCAGCCAGGTTGTCATTTCCTGTTCTACTTTCCATTTTTGTTTCGGCAATTCTTTCAGATTTAATAAGTGATTATTACAAATTTCTTTTATAAATTTAATAATAAATTTTGCTTTCATTCCATCTTTTTCATTGTGTGGGGTATAATTATTTAATTTTGTAAAAACTTTTGGATCTTTTTCAATCAGCTCAATTGCTTCTTCTATTGAAATATTTTCTGCAAAACTTTTTTGAACAATTTGATGAGCTACTGTTCCAAAGTGTAAAGAAGCATTAGTACAATTTCTGTTTTGCTCTGGGGTTAAAAAATGTTTTTGTAAGGTACGAATGTGATGAGGATTTTTATTGGCAGATACCGAAGTATTTTTAATATTAAATTTTTTGTAACAATCAGCTATGATTCTCATAAACAGAGAAATAATACAAAAATAACCTCATGTCAACCTAATTATGCTTAGAACCTAATTTGGTTAATATTAGCTTTTTTTAACCTTTTTTAAAAAACCACTACTAGAACTTCTTTGTAGCCATTTAAAATCTATATTATCATGCAGCCGTTCTGTTTTTTTGTTTTGGACAACATCATATCCCCAAACTTCAAATTTATTATTATCTTTAGGGATCGCCATGCCATAGATTAGTCGCTGAGTTTTCTTTTCTTCCCCCACTGCGATACGATAATGCGCATCTGGCTCAACTATTTTGGTGGGATTATAAATAATATATTTTCCATCAATTGCACCGCCTTTATGCACAAAACAAACATGTCCAAGATAAAACGACCTACAATTAACTTTGTACTGATTAGCTGTCGGTATGGCATTTAATTTACCCTCATAAAGCTGTGCCACAACTTTTATTTCTACATCACTTGCTAGAAAATATCCTGGAGCGTAAAAATTTTCTGAATTATATTTTTTATCATTAATAAATTTTGCTAATAAAGTGCTAAGCTCTAAAACATCAAAATTTCTAGGAGAATCAGGAGTTTTATTTACTAGCTTTGAGATTTGAGATTTTTTGGTTAAAAAATCCTTCTTTTTAAAAGAGTATTTAATAACATCTTCCATCGTAAAATTATATTTATCTTTAAGAAATCGCAACCGATCTTTATTTAGCATAGTGGCATCTAAGGTATCAAAATCGTCTAGTAGAGCAATCATTATATGTATCCTTTATGTTTAGTTTAGGTTTAAGTTATTATTCATAACTAACATGGTTGCAAATAAAAGCAAATCAAATTATATCTAAAAACAATTTAATTATGATTATGCCTAATAAGATTAAATATGGGACTATGTGTCTGAAATGGCATTTATTCGCAAAAAACAGGCAAATTTGCAAGGCTATGAGGCATTTTTAAATGGGTAAGAGTAAGAAAAATCCAAGTAAAATTTCATATCCATTGGTTCAGGTTGTTTGGATTGATGCAACCAGTTCCGCAGAGTGGATGTCAGAAAAAAAAGGAATCAAGTTGGAAGCAGCAACCTGTCATTCTATTGGCTACAAGCTTTTTGAAAACAACAGAAAAGTAATTTTGTTTGCTGATTATAATTTTGATGACGATGGATCCATAGATATTGGCAATGTCAATGTCATTCCTAAATCTTGGGTAACAGAAATTACAGAAATTATTATTAAATGAAATTAGTGGTGATCATTTATTTTTTATTTGCAGGTCAATTATATTCACAAAAATATTTTTTTTTTAATGAAATGGATTGTGTGGAAGCTGGAGAAAAAATTATACAAGATATTGCTGTCTATAAACAACAAGTCAATAATAATTTTAATTTGCAGGGGTGGTACACCAAAGAGGATGATTATTTAATTATAGGATATAGCTGTGAGTAATGTGGTTCGCCTTGAATGGTACGAAATAGATTCTGGGAGTATGGTCGGACTTTCCAGATGTTTAGAAAATATCCGAATGGAAAAGGGATTTGGATGGAATTATGACAAAGGCTTTACCGATCAGGCCAAAGATTCCATTATGGGTGCAATGGGAGAAGTTGCAACAGCAAAACATCTCCACATTTATTTTGGCTGCCATGTCAATTCTTGGAAAGAACCTGACTTAATTTATAATGGGAAACATTTACAAGTAAGAACGCAGCAAAAGAAAAATAGTAATTTTTTAATTATCAGAAAAAATGCCAAGCCAGAAGATTTGTATATTTTAGTTTTAGAAAATACTCCTGAATTTACCATTGCTGGTGCAATTTATGCAAAAGATGCCATGCAGGATAAATATTTAACTGACTTTGGCCAAGCTCATAGACCTAAAGTCTGGGGTATTCCGCAACAGGATTTGTTTCCCTTAAAAGAAATTTTAAAAAAGGAATTGGTGTGAAAATTGAATTTCCCAATAAAAAATATAATATCATTTATGCAGATCCAGCTTGGTACTTTAAAACATATTCTAAAAAGGGTAATGGAAGGAGTCCTGAACAGCATTATTCCTGCATGTCTATTGATGATATTTGCAATTTACCTATTGGTAGTATTGCTGACAACAACTGTATATTATTTATTTGGGTTATTGATCCAATGCTACCAGAGGCTTTTAAAGTGATTGAAAGCTGGGGTTTTAAATACAAAACTGTTGCTTTTACTTGGGCTAAGACAAACAAAAAATCAGAAGGATTCTTTACTGGACTTGGATATTGGACAAGAGGAAATCCTGAGATGTGTTTATTGGCTACAAAAGGGAAACCAAAAAGAATATCTAAATCAGTCAGACAATTAGTAGTAAATCAACGCAGAGAGCATAGCAGAAAACCTGACAGAATCAGAAATGACATAATTCAATTATGTGGAGATATTTCAAGAATAGAATTGTTTGCTAGGCAAAAAACGAAGGGTTGGGATGTTTGGGGTAATGAAATTTAAAAAACAAATTAAAAATAAACGAAAAATCACAGGCTACTACTGGGATGGAAAAAAACTAATTACATTATATGAAAAAAAGCCAAATTAAATATAAGGTTTCTTATACCATTGTTACCAATGACTTGATTAACAATCCTCATTTAAATGCTGCTGAAAAAATGATTTATATTATTTTGAAGAGCTTAGAAAATGCACCATATGGAATTAGACCCAGCCATAGATATATCATGCAAAGAACCGGCATTAAAACCAGGCAGACTCTTATAAGACATTTAGACCGGTTAGCTATGTTTGGGTTGGTAGGTTTTAGACAGCCTAAGAAGAATGAGCCAAATGAATATTCTTTTGATCCTCCAAAAATCCAGGAATTCATTAAGCATAATAAGAATAAAAGAAACAAAATTAAAAAAGGTTTGCATCAAGTCAGAACGATTAAGCAATTAAAAGGCTGTGGAAAAGTAATTAAATTTAACAGGGAGGAAGTATGATAAATGCTCTTTGGTTGTATGATTATCGCTACACAATAATTAATAAAATATAATTAATAATACAAATTGATTTGAAATTATCCACATTATGATAAACCGCTTCCCTGACAAAATAGATACGAACCAACTGGATTCCTTTTTTCAGATTGCATCTTTTGTAGACTCTAAGCTGCCAAAGCCTAAGGAGCTTTGTAAAAATGCTCCTTCTATGTACGATTTGCTAACTATAAAGCCTGATGAAATGGATCACTCCTACCATGAAAAGCCTAAAATGACATTGAGGTTAAATCCTCACCAAATTGCTGTATATGAATTCGTTATAAGCATACTGCTAAAACTACATAAAAAAGATAGGGAGATTATACAACTTAGGAACTTCCCTCATAAAATATCTTTTAATGATTTAAAAAAATTCTATATGCCTATCAGTAAAGAAGGAATTAGATTAAAATATAATAATGCTGTGTATGAGTGTTGTAGAACCGCTAACAGAATAGGTATTAAAAAGCTTTTAAAATAAAAGGTCAATAAAGATTCAATCAATATTCAACTTGCCAAATATGACAAAATTACTCTAAGGGGTATTATAATGGTAAATATAATTATATTTTTTTAGCAACCCTTTTGCCAATACCCTCTACCCTTTTTTTGGTTGTTGATTAATCCATAATTTAGCAGCTTCTATAGTTGGAAAATCCTCAGCAACTACATCAAGTCTATTAGGAGTCCAGATTGCATAATGATTAATTTCATCATAACCCTCTGAACAATCATTAACATGATCTATATGCCATTTTTTATATGTTATTGATTCCATTTTTTAACCCTCCTTTTTTGGTTGTAATAGTTTTTAATAGGGAATTGATAAATATTAGAATTATCTTTTAATTCTTTGACCTGTTTAAAGGTCATAAAACTAAAGAAATTTCTTTTTAGATGCTTTTCTAATATCCTTGCTATACCTGGATAGTCTTTGTTTTTCATTGCTATTCTCCTTTTATTTTTTGATTTAATAAATACAGTTTTCTGTCGTAGTGCCTCATCATAAGCATTGAAACGATATACAATAAAAAACCTGAAGTAATCAAAGCGACACCGCTATAAAGTAAAATATTATACATTTAAGCAACCTCCTTTATTGGTTTATGAAATTCTATATATTCAGAATTTTTAGCTTGTTTCTTAATGTCAATTAATTTTTGTATCGGAGAATAATTAAACTCAACTATATAATCGTTGCCAACCTTTTTAAATACATTCCAATCATAAAAAATAACATTTGGATTGTCGTTCTTATGAACCAAATATCTAGGATGGTGGACATTGTAATAGGTATCAATATAATTTTTTACACCTGTTTTTTCAGAATGCAATATCATTAAAGTAACAGCTTTTTTCTTAACTACTCTAGTAGATATTATTTTCCCATTTAATTTAATTATATACTTTGGTATTTTATAGTTTTTCATGCAGACTCCTTTTTTTCTAGTTGATTTATATAGTCGGAAACAATTTCTTCACCAATGATATAAGTGTACATATTAACAACCGCTTCAGGTTCGCTGAAATCAGTATTTACTTTGCCAAAATTATCTTGCTCATATTCTTTTATAAAGTTTATGATTTCAAATACTTGATCTTCAAGCCATTGTTTGGCTTTGTATCTTCCAATAATATAAAAATCTCTATTGAATATTTCAAAATGCAAATCATCAAGATTATTTTTTATAAAATCTTTGTTGTTTTCATCATTAATAAAATCTTCAAAATGTGATTTTATTTCTTCATATTTGAATTGTGTCATTGTGTGCCTTTCTTTATTTGTTAAGTTACGAATCACAATAACATAAGTATATCTAATGTCAACCCTATTATAGCTGAGTTACAACTAAATAAATTAATAATAAATGAATAAAGAATTAGTCAAAAACACCACAAAAAGATCAATGTCTGTCAAATATAGCCAAAAGATCGTTGATTCTATTTGTGAGGATCTAGCACTAGGTAAAAGCCTTAGAAATGTGCTTTCCCCAACTATGAAGAACAGGCCTTGTTGGCAATCACTTAGAAAATGGTTCAAGAAATATCCAGAAGTTAGAAAGCAATATGAAGAAGCTAAACAAGATGGAATTGATTACGAATTATCTAAAGCTCAGAGCTTATTGGATCAGACTTTGGAAGATGCTAGGCACTCTGAAAAGGTAGATTTAGGCAAGACTCATTTAATAAAAGAGTATCTTTCTTTAGCAAAATGGAGAGCTGAAAGACTCCAAAGCAAGGTTTATGGTAAGCAAACAGAACTAAATGCTAAAGTTGGTGATGAATTAATACAAATTAAATGGCAACAATAATAAGCTTTTATGCTAATTTAATGCAAGAAACGAACAAGAAAATAGCACAAAGATATTATAGTTAATGCAATTAAAACTAGAATATTTAACAAAATAATTAAAAAAAATTCAGCTAAGATAACCGGTAAGATAACTTTTAAAAAAAACCTTACAAAATAAAGGTTATTAAGCCAGGTCAATGCTTCCCAATCAATAGCTTGATTTTTATGAGCAAAATAGGGGGGGTTTTTGACGACCCACCACACCAAATCTAAGTCCGCCGTCTTTGAAATATTGATAGGACTTTCAAACAGATAAACATGAAAAAAACTATGGCACTATTAGATGAAAAACCTTACGCAGCTATTATCTATGTCAAAGAAGATAGTAAGCAAGTTGTAGTTCACTTCTCAGGTTTCCATGATCTACCAGAATGTGATTTGTTTAGTGTGTATTTAATGGAAGAGCTTGGACTAGCAAACAAAGATTTTAGACCTAAAGATTGTACCCTGCATTAAGGGGGGGTTTTGTTTTAAAATGGCAATAATTGAGATTCCTTACAAGCCAAGAGATTTGCAAAAATTTTTGCACCAAAAAATTGATAAGCACCGATTTTCAGTTTTAGTGTTACACCGAAGAGCTGGTAAAACAGTTATGTGCATTAACCACTTGTTAAGAGCTGCACTTACTAGTCCTTTGCCAAACTCAAGGTATGCTTTTATTTCGCCTACCTTTAAACAAGGAAAAGCGACAGCATGGGATTACATAAAACAATTTGCAGGTAAAATACCTGGTACTAAATTTAATGAGTCTGAACTAAGAGCAGATTTACCCAATGGATCTAGGATCACTATTCTAGGTGCTGAAAATGACCAAGCTTTAAGAGGTCTGGCATTGGATGGATGTGTATTTGATGAAACGCAAAGCATAAAGCCAAGTATCTTTCCTGAAGTAGTTAGACCTGCTTTAGCAGACAGAAAAGGTTTTTGTATCTTCATAGGTACACCCAAAGGAAGAAATTACTTTTACCAATTGTATCAATCTGCAGAAGAAAACAAGGATTGGTATTCTTGTGTATTTAAAGCTAGTGAAACCAAAATATTAGATCAAGAAGAATTACAATCTGCTCAAAAGATGATGAGCGATGATTTGTATGAACAGGAATTTGAATGTAGCTTCCAAGCTGCGATTACCGGATCATACTATGGTAATATTTTGGATAACTTAGATTCTCAAGGAAAAATTTGTGAAGTTCCTTATGATGAAAACCTAGATACAGAAACATGGTGGGATTTAGGTATGAACGATCAAACCTGTATTTGGTTTGCTCAAAGGCATAAAGAACAAATACGATTAATAGATTATTACGAAAACGCAGGTCAAGGTTTAGACCATTACGCAAATATTTTAGATCAAAAAGATTACAAATATATCAGACACATTGCTCCCCATGACATCAAAGTTAGGGAACTTGGAGCTTATGGTAAGTCAAGATTGGAGAGTGCTTTAGAGTTAGGCATATCTTTTGAAGTAGCTCCAAAACTATCTATTGAAGATGGCATTGAAGCTGTAAGAAAAGCATTACCTGATTGTGTGTTTGACAAGAATAATTGCTATCAAGGTATTGAGTCTTTAAAGGCATACCAAAAAAAATGGGATGAGCTAAACCAATGCTTTAGAAATAAACCCAAGCACAATTATGCAAGTCATAGTGCAGACGCATTTAGAACTGGAATTATTGGACTAGGTGCAGAACTATCCAACTGGAAACAAGAAATACCAGTCAATACAAATTATATTATTTAGATGGCAAAAAAAACAGAAAACGAATTAAAAGCAATTATTGGTAGTGAGATTAATAACTCATTAGGATTTATGGGAGGCAATTTAAGTTCTGCCAGAAAAAAATCCTTAGAGTATTACATGGGCGAAAAGCTTGGTACTGAAATTGAAGGCAGATCCCAAGTGGTGTCCACCGATGTGGCAGATACTATTGAAACTATTTTGCCTAACCTACTTAGAATTTTTACAGCATCCGAACAAGTAGTAAAATGTGAACCAGTTAAATCTGAAGATGTGGCTTTAGCAGAACAGGCAACCAATTATGTCAATTATGTGTTCAATAAAGACAATCCTGGTTTTTCTATTTTCTACACTTGGTTTAAAGATGCACTCTTAGAAAAAAATGGGATAGTAAAAGTTTATTGGGATGACTCTGTAAAAGTTGAGCAAGAAACTTATGAAAATTTAAGCGAACAAGAATATCAATTATTAATTGATGATGAAGATGTAGAGATTGTTGAAGAAGAATCTTTTGAAGATGAGGCTGCTAAAGAACAAATAAAACAGCTTAAAGAAAAGATGGAGCAGATGATGCTGATGGCTCAACAGCAAGGACAAGAAATTCCTGCTGACCAACAGATAGCCGATGTTCCTGTTCCTTTGTTACACAACATTATTATTAAAAGAACTGTTGGGTTTGGCAAAGTTAAAATAGAAAATGTTCCACCTGAAGAATTTTTAATTCAAAGAAATGCAAAATCTATTGAAGAATCTTCTTTTGTTGCACATAGAGTTTTAAAAACTAGATCCCAACTGATTGAAATGGGTTATGATGCGGCGGTAGTAGAAAACCTTCCTACTTCTAATAGCTCTTTGACCGATGAAGAAAGATTAACAAGATTTTCAGACATTGATGAAAATCCGATTAACAATGCACCGGATAAATCAACCGAAGAAATAGAAATTTATGAGTGCTATGTCAAAGTGGACATGGATGGAGATGGTGTTGCAGAGCTTAGAAAAGTAATTGTAGCTGGTGGCAGTGCCAATGAGATTTTAGAAAACATGACTTGCGATCATACTCCTTTTTGTTCGCTAACCCCTATTCCTATGCCGCATAGGTTTTATGGAAGAAGTGTTTCTGAATTAGTGGAAGATGTTCAGTTAGTAAAATCAACTGTCATGCGTCAATTGTTGGATAATATGTATTTAACCAACAATAATAGAGTGGCTATCATGGATGGTATGGTTAATTTGGATGACCTACTTACTTCCAGACCTGGTGGAGTGGTTAGAACGAAACAACCACCTTCTCAAGTGATGATGCCGATGCAAAATCAAACCATTAACCAACAAGCTTTCCCATTATTAGAATACTTAGACACAGTTAGAGAATCAAGAACTGGTGTTACTAGATATTCTCAAGGATTAGATGCACAAAGTTTAAACAAAACCGCAACTGGTGTGAACAGTGTGATGACTCAAACGCAAATGCGTATGGAGTTAATTGCTAGAGTGTTTGCAGAAACAGGTGTGAAAGATTTATTTAAACGAATTTTTGAATTAATAGTTAAGTACCAAGACAAAGAAAGAATCGTACAATTAAACAATCAATTTATTCCAGTCAATCCTACCGAATGGAGAAACAGATATAATATTTCTATTACAGTTGGTTTAGGATCAGGTTCAAAAGATCAACAGCTTATTATTTTAAATAGTATTTTAGAAAAACAACTCCAGGCATTTCAATTACAAGGTGGCAAAGAATATCCAATGGTTACTTTGAAAAACATTTACAATAGTTTGACTAAAATGGTTGAGAACGCAGGACTTAAAAATGTTGAAAACTATTTTGTCAATCCTGATGTAGGAAAACAAAGTGTTCAGCCTACTCCACCACCACCATTAACACCGATTGAGAAAATTGAGTTCACTAGAATTGACAGTGAGAACAAAAGAAAACAAGCCGATCTTGCCTTAAAACAACAAGAGTTAAAATCAGACAATGCAAGATTAGTTTTAGATTTTGAAACTAGAATTAAAGAATTAGAACTTAAATATAATGCTCAAATAGATTCTGCTAAAATGAGAATGGAAGCAGAGTTAAATAAGGTAGTAGTAAATAACGCAACTAAATCTATCAACCAAGCACAACAAGCAACTGAAAATTTTGGACAACAAATTGAAGGGTTAGATGAACAGCAACGAACAAGCGAAGCTCCAACAGGAGATCAGCCAATCGAACAAGGCTAGAGAACTTTTAGATAATACACTTTTTAAAGAATCTTTAGATAATTTAAAACAAATATACACTAACAGTTTATTTAAAACTGGAGCTACCGAAACTGAAGCTAGAGAAAAGCTTTGGTTAGCTTATAATGTGGTAGAAAAAGTAGAACAACACATTATAGAAATGTTGGAAACAGGAAAATTGGCTACAAAACAATTAGAAGATTTTAGAAAACAAATTTCTAGCCAGAAGTTTTAATTTTTGGTGCCGCTTGTCGGATTCGAACTGACCACCTGCCGATTACAAATCGGCTGCTCTACCAAATGAGCTAAAGCGGCAACATAAATATACGCAGTTCTTATAACAAAAACACAGAATTCTAAACACCAAAGTTTGGGATAAGCCAACCTTATTTAAGGAGCTTTAACTAAATATAGGAGAAAATATGTCAGACAATTATGCCAACCCCTTACAAGGAGCTGAAACTGATACACAAAAAGCAGCAAAATCTATTGCTGGATTGTTAAATGGTGAAAAGCCTTTAGCAAAAGAAGAAACTAAAGAAGAAACAAAATTACAAGATTCTTCTGAACAAGAAAATAAGGAATCTTCACAAGAAGAACAACCTGAAGTTCAGGAAATATCCGAAGAAACAGAATCTCAAGAAGAAGAAGTTTCGGAGGAACAAGAAGAAGCAACTCAAGAAGAAGAACAGATTGAAACTCAAGAGAAACAAGATTCCACCTACAAAGTAAAAGTTGCAGGTCAAGAATTAGAAGTTACCCTTGATGAGTTGAGAAATGGTTACTCAAGAGATGCCGATTACCGCAGAAAGACGGAAGAACTTTCTAACGAAAGAAAATCTTTCCAATCTGAAGCGGACAAGCAAAGACAAGACTATTCTCTCAAAATTAATGAACTGAATCAGCTAATGTCTGAAGCTCAATCACAACTTAACCAAGACATGAATAATGTAAATTTGGAAGAGTTGTATGAAGAAGATCCAACCGAAGCTGCAAGAGTTGAACATAGAATGAGAAGAAAACAAGAAAAAATTTCTCAAGCTAGAAAAAAAGTTCAAGTCGAACAGCAAAAACAATTTGAGGGTTTTTTACAAGAACAGCAAAATCAATTGGTAACTAAAATGCCAGAATTTGCAGACTCTTCTAAGGCCTCTAATTTAAAAAATAATATGAGAAGTTATTTGCAAGGTTTTGGTTTTAATGACCAAGAAATTTCGCAAGTGTACGATCATAGAATTGTTATGTTGGTAAATGATGCAATGAAATATCGTAATATGCAAAAAGCCAAACCTGGCATTGCTAAAAAAATTACGAAACCTAGCAAAGTTTTTTCTTCAGGAGTTAAGACAGATAAATCTGATGTAAGTTTGTTGAAAAGGAAAGAAAAGTTTGGTCGTTTAAAAAAATCAGGAAGTGTGCAAGACGCAACTTCTATTTTTTTAGATATGATTAACAATAAACCTCAACAATAAGGAAAAATAACATGGCACAAGTAACAAACACATACAGTGCTTTTGATGCTATTGGTTTAAGAGAAGATTTATCAGATGTGATATATTCAATTTCACCAACAGACACTCCATTTATGAGTGGAATATCAAAAGAAAAAGCTTCTGCAGTTCTACATGAATGGCAGACAGATACATTAGCGGCAGCAGCAGCAGACAATTACCAAATTGAAGGTGATGAAATTGCTTTTACAGCTCCAACAGCAACAGTAAGACTAGGAAATAGAGCGCAAATCTCAAGAAAAGCGGTTCTTGTTTCTGGTACTTTAGAAGCTGTAAGCAAAGCTGGTAGAAACAATGAGTTAGCTTACCAAATCTCTAAAAGTTCAAAAGAACTTAAAAGAGATATGGAAACTTCTCTAACTGCAAACCAAGCTCCAGTCGTAGGCAATGACACTACACCTAGAAGATTAGCTGGACTAGAATCTTGGATTAAAACTAACACCTCAAAAGGTGGTGGTTCTGGTGCAGATCCTTCAACTTCTGGTACAAACGCAAGAGCTGATGGAAACCAAAGAGCTTTCACTGAATCTCAACTTAAAGAAACAATTAAAAAAGTTTGGGATGAAGGTGGAGATCCAAGCATGGTTATGTTGGGATCATTCAACAAACAAGTCCTATCTTCTTTTACTGGTGGAGCAACTAAATTTGATCCAGCAGAAAACAAAAGATTGGTCAATGCAGTGGATGTATATGAGTCTGATTTTGGTGCGCTTACAGTTGTGCCAAATAGATTCTCAAGAAACAGATCAGCTTATATTATAAGCCCAGATATGTGGGGAGTAGCTTTTTTAAGAGATTTCCAACTTATGGATCTTGCAAAAACTGGTGATGCTGACAAACAAGCATTATTAGCAGAATACACACTTGTTTCTAAAAATGAAAAAGCAAGTGGTGGTATTTTTGATCTAACTACTGCGTAATCTTTGATTACCTTAGAGGGGGGAGCAAATCCCCCTTCTTTCAATTAATAATTTTGTTTGGTCTTTGAAGTCAATGACGGAACGAAGCAATCAAAAAAGGAAAAAACAATGAGAACATTAAACGATTATTTTATAACTTCAGCAATTCCAGATGTATCATCTGCATCTTCTACATTTGTAGTAGTGCCTGATAAGGGAAGAATTGTAAAAGTATTTGCACATAATAAAGCGACTACTACTGGAACAGCAGCTATCACTTTTGAAATAGATGGTGTGGCTTGTACTTCAGCAGCTATCTCACATATTGCAACAAGTTCGGCTGGAAAACAGTATGCAGTTGAACCAACCGCTTTAAATGATGTGAATGAAGGAAGTGTTATTGAAGCCATTACTAATGGTGGATCTACCAATGCTTCTAAAATGGAACTTACTTACGTTATCAGACGATAATATAAATCATTATTAGGGAGGATTTATTCTTCCCTAATATCAATTCGGAGAAAATACTATGCCAATGGTAAATGGAAAAAAATATTCTTACACAAAAAAGGGTAAAGCAAAAGCTAAGAAAGCTAAAAAAAATAAAAAGAAAAAATAGGAGAAAATACACATGAGTTTTAATTACGGATTAAGACATGGAACAGTTCTAAAATTGACCTCTGGAAGTTCTTCCACTGCGTCTGATGCTTTTACAGCAGGAACACAATACATCAGAGTGGTTAGTACCATTGATTGTCATATTGCAATATCTAAAACACCTACCGCAGCAGTTACGACTACTTTTTTACCAGCTAAAGAAGTGGAAACAATCAAAGTTACAGAAGGTCAAAAGATTGCAGTTTTAAGAATTGGTAGCTCTGATGGAGAATTATATATTACTGAATTAACTGCTTAATGGCTAAGTCCAAAAGCTTTGGAGTCAATGATTATATAAAAAGCAGAAGAAAAAAAAGGCCTGGCAGACATTCTAAAAAACACAAAAAAGCCAGATTTAGTAAAGGGCAAGGCAAACCAACATGATGAAATCAATAAAAGCACCTAAAAATTTTCATTTTATGAAAAGTGGATCTAGTTACAAATTAATGAAACATAGTGGAAAATTTGTTCCTCATAAAGGAGCTTCTTTGACTGCTAAATTTAAAGTTCTTAAAAAACATAAATCTTCTTAAATAATTATGAAAAATACAGAAACTGAAAATCTTATTACAGATAGTATTTTTGCAGACGAAAATAAAATTATTCAAAAAAGAAGCATTAATGCACAGCCAATCATAGAGCATAATAAAAAGCTTTATACTCATAATGATGGTTATTCTAAAAGCAGAGAATTAAAAAGAGTAGCATCTATCCCTACTATTGTTTTAGAGATTTGGACTAAAGAATTTACAAAAGATCCTAATAATGGAAATTGGTTTGGCTTACCTAAAGAAGATCAACAAAAAATATTAAAACAAAAATTAAACAGTTCTGAGTTTCAATACTTTAGAACAGCACCAGGTAAAATTTAATGGCACTTACTTCCTATTCAGAATTAAAATCTTCTGTAGCTAATTGGCTCAACAGATCAGATTTAACCACAGAAATTCAAGACGACTTTATTACACTTACAGAAGCGGATATTAATTCTAAATTAAGAATAAGATCCATGATCGCACAAGCTAGTATTACTATTGATGCAGAAACGGAAAACTTACCTGCTGGATTTTTGCAAATAAGAGATTTTTATATTCTATCAGGTGCAACTAAAATACCTTTACGATATGTAACTCCTTCACAAATGGATCAGCTCAAAGGAACTTCCGTTACTGGATGCCCTAGCGCATATACTATTTTAGGAGATACTTTAAGATTTATGCCAAAACCAGATGCTTCTTATTCTGGTATTTTAAATTATTACAAAACCTTTGACCCATTATCAGATAGCAATACTTCCAATTTTATTTTATCAAGTCACCCTGCTATTTATTTGTATGGATCTTTATTTCATGCCAGTAACTTTTTAGGAGGCATAGATCCAAAGCAAGTATCAGTATGGCAAAGTATGTATGCCACTGCATTAGAACGATTAGAATTAAATGATAGAGAAGATCAGTTTTCTGGTTCTCCTTTACAAATAAGATCAGAAGATACAGTAGCAGCACCTTTTTCAGATAGTTATATCTCTACTACAAACTCATCTTAATTATTATGCAATTACCTTTTGGCGAATGGCTACCAGATCAGCCAGAACATAACAATCCTGGAGCAACCATAGCAACTAATGTGTATCATGCACAGTCTAGTTATAAGCCAGTTAAAGGATTAGTAGCTTACAGTGGAACATCCAATGTAACACAAAATGCAAAAGGTGCAGGATCATTTAGAGATAATACCAATACAGTTTTTACTTTTGTAGGAACAAAAAATAATATTTACAAATTAACTTCAGGAACTTTTGCTTCTGTTAAAGGAAGTTTAACAATCTCTGGATCTGATATAGATTTTTTTACATTTACTCAATTTGGACAATACATCATAGCAAGTAATGGAGTTAATCCTCCTATGTATTATTTAATGGGTACTTCAACTAATTTTGCTACTTTGCAATCACTTGCCAATGCTTCTGGTTCAGGAACAGTACCAGCTAAATTTAAAGTTTCAGGAGTAGTTAGGGATTTTTTAATTACAGGAAATATTGAAAACGCAAAAAACAGAGTTCAGTGGTCAGGCATCAATGACATATCTGTTTGGGAGGCAGGTTCTAAATCTTCTGACTTACAAGACTTACCTGGATCTGGTGGAGAAGTAGTCGCTATTACATCTGGAGAAATTGGTTATATTTTTAGACAAGACCAAATTACTAGATTAGATTTTGTTGGAGGTGCAACTGTATTTCGTTTTTCAGTAATCTCTCCTAATAGAGGAGCTGTCTATGGACAAACAGTTTGTCAAGATAATAGACAAGTATTCTTTTATGCTTCCGATGGATTTTATCAAATTAATGGAGATCAAATTCTTCCGATTGGTGCAGAAAAAGTAAATAGGTTTTTTGATAACGATTTAAACAAAGCTTACACAGATAGAATTACAGCAGCAGTAGATCCTTTCAATCAATTAGCTATTTGGTTATACCCAAGTAAAAATAATCCTAATACGACAGGACTTTGTGATCGTTTATTGATTTACAATTATGTTACACAAAAATGGTCGGTTGCAGAAATTCAAGCATCACAAATATTTAAACAATTTGTAGTTGCGAACACAGTGGAGTTGATGGATATTATATCTGAAAACTTAGATGAAATTAACATTTCTTTAGACACTGCCTTTTGGACAAGTGGTCATTTGTATTTAGGTGCAATAGACGCAAACTTTAAAGCAGCTATTTTTTCAGGTAAAACTTTAGAAGCAGAACTAGAAACTTCTGAGAGAGAACCTATTCCTGGATCAATATCTAATATTACTGGAATAAGACCTATTGTAGATGCTTCTGCAACTGTAACTATTAAAACAAGAAACAGATTGGCAGACACACCTACTGAAAGTTCTATTTCTTCTATGAACTCTACCGGTTTAAATCCAGTACGACAATCTGGAAGATATTTTAGAGCTAATGTAAAAATTCCAGCAGAAACTATTTGGAATCATGCACAAGGCATAGATTTAATTGTAGCTCCTGGAGGAAAACGATGAGCGATACAATAGATATAGATAATGTTCGTTACTCAATTGAAACACAAGAATTTTTTCAAAGACAAATTGAAGAAGCAGTAAATACCTTAATTAACAAAAACAATACAGAATCCAATAAAGAATTTAGTTGGTTTATGGGAGATTAAACATGGCAGGAATAAAAGATTATTCAACTACTCAATCAGATAACACTACACTAAATGGAATTGATACAGCAGAAGGAATGTTACCTTCTAATCTGAACAATGCCATTAGAGCTTTGATGAAAAATACCAGAGAATGGTTTAATGATGCACAGTGGGTAGAGTATGGAGATGGAAACGGAGCTTACACAGCAGCTTATGCAAGTGGAACTTCATTTACTATAAATGGTATTAATGTTTCTGCTATTTATCATGTTGGAAGAAGAATTAAGTTAATAGCTTCTACTCCAGGCACAATTTTTGGAACAATAACAGGAGTTTCATTTTCAAGTAATACAACAGTCGTAGTATCTTGGGATTCAGGATCTTTATCTAGTGAAACTATTACTGCTGTTTATGTGGGTGCTTTATCAAAAACAAATAATTCTATACCGACAGAAGTTATTGGTACAGGTAATATTGCAGATAGTGCAATAACTTCAGCTAAAATTGCTAACAGTACAATAGTTGCAGATGACTTAGCTTCAAATGCAATTACTACAGCTAAAATTACTGATGGAAATGTTACTCAATCAAAATTAGCTTCAGATTCAGTAAATGGAACTAAGATTGCAGACGATAGTATAAATTCTGAACATTATGTAGATGCTTCAATAGACACAGCTCATATTGCAGACGCACAAATTACTCTTGCTAAACTTGCAAGTAATTCAGTCAACTCATCAAAAATTGTAGATGACTCAATAGTTAATGCAGATATAAATTCTTCAGCAGCAATAAACTTTTCTAAAATGGAAAATCTTACTACTGCTAGAGCTTTAGTTTCAGATGGTAGTGGAGATGTATCTGTTAGTGCAGTTACATCAACTGAAATAGGACACTTAGATGGAGTAAGCTCAAATATACAAGATCAAATAGATGCTAAAGGTGCTTCTAATGCTAACTTAACAGCGATTGGTAATTTAGCAAAAACAGATGGCAATATTATTGTTGGTAATGGATCAACTTGGGTAGCAGAAAGTGGTGCTACTGCAAGAACTTCTTTAGGAGTAGGTTCTATTGCAACACAAGCAGCAAACAATGTTTCTATATCTGGTGGATCTGTTACAGGATTAGGTTCTCCATCTTCTAATTCAGATGCAGCAACCAAATCTTATGTAGATGATTTAATAGCTGGATTAAGAACTAGAGTTATTGCAGAATGTGCTTCAACAGCTAATATAAATTTATCAAATGGTTTAGAAGCTGGTGATGCAATTGATGGTGTAACACTTGTTGCAGGAGATAGAGTTTTAGTTAAAAATCAAAGCACAGCTACAGAAAATGGTTTATACCTTGCAGTAGGTTCTGGTGCAGGAGCAGCATCAAGAGATCCAGAACATGATACTATTGCAGAATTATCTGGTGGCATGGTTGTAGTAAATCAAGGTTCGGTAAATGATAATAAAATATTTTTATGTACGACAGACACTGATGCAACATTAGGATCTACCAGCATTACCTACACAACTATAACTCCACAAAATGTGGGAACAGTAACTTCAATAGCAACTGGCACAGGAATTGATGGAGGTACAATTACATCTTCTGGAACAATAGCAATTGATTCAACTGTTGCTACACTTTCTGGAACACAAACTTTAACAAACAAAACTTTAACTACTCCTAAAATTGGTACTTCTATTTTAGATACTAATGGAAATGAGTTGGCTAAATTAACAGCTACAGGATCAGCAGTTAATGAATTTACAGTAGCTAATGCTGCATCTAATGGTAGTCCAACTTTATCATCAACAGGTGGCGATACTAATATTGATTTAGATTTATTAGCCAAAGGAACAGGTCATGTAACTATAAGAGGTAATACTAATTCTGGTGCTGTTCAGTTTAATTGTGAATCTAATTCTCATGGTCAAATAGTAAAATCTCAACCACATTCAGCTGCTGTTACCAACACCATGTTGTTACCTGCTGGTGCTAGTTCAACTTTAGTATCTTTAGTTTCAACAGATACACTTACCAATAAAACTCTAACATCTCCTAAAATTAATGAAGATGTTGCAGTAACTTCTACTGCTACAGAATTAAATATACTTGATGGAGCAACTGTAGTTGTTGGAGAAATAAATGCTTTAGATTTAGGATCAACAGCAGTAGGAACGGCAATAGCAAGTAAGGCTGTAATTTTAGATTCTAATAAAGATTATACAGGCATAAGAAGATTAAGTGTAACAAGAGCAAACATTCCACAAGTAGCATTGTCATCTTCATCAAATGCTGTAGCTTGGGATGCTTCTGCTGCACCAAACGCATTTCATCTCACAACTGAAAACACTACTTTTTCTGCACCAAGCAACAATGTTGAAGGTGCTTTTATCTCTATTGAAATAAATTACAATGGAAGTCACTCAATAGCTTTCAATACCATATTTGAATTTGCAGCATCAACTGCACCAACATTTACTTCATCAGATGGCAAGACAGACATATTAGTATTTAGATACAATGGTGCTGTATGGCAAGAGGTAGGTAGAACATTAAACCTAAGTGAAAGTTAAAATATGTATGCACTAGTAGAAAACAATCAAATAATAAAATTTATTAACCATCCTAAAGCTATGGTTATAGGAGATGTACAGTACCCAGCTAAAATATTTCAGCTTTGGTCAAAATTAGAATTAAACGCAATAGGTTTATATGAGGTTATCTTTGATGACTCTAATAAAAAAGATGAAGCATTTTACATTAACACTAATCAAGGTTTTACTTATGATGCAGATGCAGGAACTGTAACCGCAGCTTATGGAACAGCTATAGCTAAAGCTATTGAAGACACTTTCTGGACACAAAATGAAATTAATGATGGAAAAGCACCAGAAGGTATTTCACCTGGCGATGTAAAAACTAAAGGTTTAAAAACAAATCACAAAAACCATTTTAATGTAGAAGCAGCAGGTCTATTAGCTCCTACAGATTGGTATGTGGTTAAAGCAACCGAAGTTTCAGATTATTCAGTACCTAGTGCTGTTACTACTTACAGAGCAGCAGTTAGAACTAAAGTTAATGCAATGGAAACTGCAATAGATAATTGTGCCAATGTAAATGCTCTTATAACTTTACTTACCTACACAATGCAAGATGATGGTACAATTACTAGACCACTTGGAGAGTTTCCAGATAAGGTAGTTTAATATGCCTTTTATACTTGGAACTAACTCTATAAAAGACACAGGCTACAATGTAGATAATTCATTAAGGTTTAATAAAGCAAGTGGTGATTATCTAAACAGAACACAAGGAACACCTACTAGTAGAAGAACATTTACTTACAGTGGTTGGATAAAAATTTCTGAGTTAAATATTTATAATATTTTATTTGAATCTGCTAATGGCTCTCATAATTTTCAAATGGTTATTCAAAATGATGGTAATGGTAATGATTTTAGAGTGTACGATTATGATGGTTCAACTAATTTAAGTTTAAGAACTACTCAGGCTTTTAGAGATGTATCAGCTTGGTATCATATCGTATTGGCAGTAGATACAACACAAAGTACTGCATCTAATAGAGTAAAATTATATGTTAATGGAACAAGGGTTACTGCTTTTGATACAGAAACTTATATGAATCAAAATTATGACACTGCTTTTGCTAATGGTGTAAATATGCAAATAGGTCGCCAACAATCAGCTAGTGATTATTTTCAAGGATATATGTGTGAAGTTGTTTTTATTGATGGATCTCAATTAGCCGCAGATTCTTTTGGAGAATTTGATTCAGACTCTCCAACTATATGGAAACCAATAGATGTATCAGGTTTAACTTTTGGAACAAACGGATTTTATTTACCATTTACTAATAAAGGTAAAATTCACACTGTAACTGCTAATGGCGGTGTTCATCATGAAACAGATCAAAAAAAATTAGGATCTTCATCAATTGAATTTGATGGTAATGGAGATTATTTAAGTGTTAATGATATTGGACAATTTGTTTTTGAACAAGATTTTACAGTAGAATTTTTTGCAAGACTAGGGGATCAAGCAGATAATTATACTACAATAATGGATGATCCAGCCAACCACAGATTTAGAGTGAACCTTGGATCGGCTGCTACTTCTGCACCTAAATTAACTTTTTATTCAGCAGTTTGGGATGCTCATACTTCTGGAACATCTGATATAGGGGATGGTGCTTGGCATCATTGCGCTATTGTTAGAGATAATGGAACATTAAGAATTTTTGTTGATGGCTCACAAGAAAATACTAGAGCAAGTTCAGGTGGACTTGTTGATGTAACAGGAGTTCTTGAAATTGGTAGGTATAATGGTGGAGCTAACTTACAATATGAGGGATATTTAGATGAAATAAGAATTTCTAATATAGCAAGATACACTTCTGGTTTTACACCTACTACTTCTGCTTTTGCAGATGATGAATTTACAAGATTACTAATACACTCAAACACTACCGATGGCAGTACAACTTTCACTGATTCTAGCGGAGTGGCTGGTGGAATGGGTAATGATGAAAGTGGAAATAATAATGATTTTATATCAAACAATATAAATAGTAGTGTAGATCAATCTACTGATACCTGTACAAATAATTTTGCAACCATGAATCCGCTTGATAATTTTTATGCTGGTTCTACATTTAGTGAAGGTAATTTACAATTTGTAACAACCAATGGAAATTATACTTTTAACACTTCTACTTTCGGAGTATCTAGTGGTAAATGGTATGCAGAAGT
>Ga0209535_1000271_pt1 | contig 35516 bp, 57 predicted proteins | sample LinPmetageLP28_FD_184041 | JGI IMG/M metagenome (GOLD analysis project Ga0209535, IMG submission 184041) | Marine viral communities from the Pacific Ocean - LP-28 (SPAdes) (version 2) | ecosystem: Environmental > Aquatic > Marine > Oceanic | place: Pacific Ocean | collected 2009-08-22
GTGGGGATGATTGGACTATTTATTTAGAACCATCAGGAGAAGTTGGCAAAAAAGGTATTAAAGTAAATTTAAAACCAGGTGATATGTTAGTCTATTCTGGTTGTGAACTAGAACATTGGCGAGAAAAGTTTAAAGGAAAAGATTGCGTACAAGTATTTCTTCACTATAACAATAAAAAAACTCCAGGGTCTAAGGATAATATGTTTGATAAACGTCCTCATTTAGGTCTTCCATCTTGGTTTAAACGATAATAGTTAAAATGTCTAATACAGTATGCATACCCTTTGGTGAGCCAATCATAAAGTACAATGATTTAAATATTGATAATAAAACTTTATTAAAAGAATTAAAAAATATAGAGATGAGAGATACAAAAGAAAATGAAGGTACTTTCATTTCTAAAGACATAAATATATTTAAGTATATAAAAAATGGTCAAAGTATAGAGAATACTTTTTTAACTCGTATTAGAGATGCTGTAATAAAATTAGATTACAATACTGATATTGCCATAGGTAATTGTTGGCTTGCAATGACTAAACCAAAAGCAATGTCTCATTATCATTTACATTCAAATTATTGGTTAAGTGCCTGCTATTATCCAATGGGAGATAAAAAAGATAATTTTGGAATTGAATTTAAAAGACCTACTCCTTTAATTTTTGATATACCTAGATCAAACTTTGGAACTTTTAACTCATTAACTTTTCAACTCAGAGTAACAGCAGGAGATTTTATTGTTTTTCCATCTTATCTAGAACATAGAATTTTAACAAATAGTACAAAGATAAAAAGATATAGTATGGCTATGGTTATTAACCCAACAGGAAAAATTGGAACAGGTGATAGTAGTATTGATTACAGCCCTTTGTATAGATAATATGTTTGACAAACGTCCTCATTTAAGTCTTCTATTTTGGTTTAAACGATGATATATAGTAATTTTGGAGTATAAGACTGCCACTCTTATATTATTTATATTTTAGTATAATTTTACAATTTTTGTTATATAATAAAAATTATGCCATTAACTCAATTAAACTTTCAACCTGGAATAGACACTGAAAATACCGCAACAGGTGCAGAAGGTAAATGGATTGATTGTGATAAAGTAAGATTTCGTAAAGGACTTCCTCAAAAAATAGGTGGTTGGACTAAATTTAGTCCAGAATATTATGTAGGAGTTGGAAGAAGTTTAGAACAATGGTTTGCTTTAGATGGAGCAAGATATGAAGCTCTAGGAACTGATCGTAAAGTATATGTATATCAAGGTGGAGATAATCAAGATATTACTCCTATAAGATCAACAGAAGCTCTTGTTAATGCTATTAGTACTACTTCAGGTAGTGCTATTGTAACTATCACAGATACAGCCCATGAAGCAGATGTAGGTGATTTTGTTACACTAAGTAGTGTAAGTGCCGCTGTTGGTGGAATTCCTGCAGCTACATTAGATGCTGAATATGAAATTTTAAGTATAGCAAATGTTGATGCTTATACTATTCAAAGTAGTGCAACAGCAAGTTCTGCGGTAGGTCCTACTGCTAATTGTACTGTTAATTATCAATTAAATATTGGACCAAGTGAACAAACTTTTGGTTTTGGTTGGGGAGCTGGTACTTGGAATGCAGGTACTTGGAATACTCCTAGAACAACTTCACAAATTACTCTTGATGCAAGGTTATGGTCTATCAATAATTGGGGAGAAGATTTAATTATTACTCAAAAAGATGGTGGAACTTATGAATGGGATACTTCAGGAGGAATGTCAGATAACAGAGCTACTGTTATTGCTAATGCTCCTACTAATTCTACTTTATCTTTAGTATCTACAGAAACTAGACACGTTGTTTGTATGGGAACAGAGACAACTATTGGCAGTACAACTACTCAAGATAAAATGTTTATTCGTTGGTCTGATCAAGAAAATTATAATCAATGGACACCTAATGTAACTAACTCTGCTGGCTCACAAAGAATAGCAGGTGGAAGTGAAATACGTTGTGCAAGACCTGCTAAAGGAACTATATTAGTATGGACAGATACTACTATGCAATCAATGTCTTTTATTGGTCCTCCTTTTATATTTGGTTTTAGACAGTTAGGTAATGAGTGTGGAGCTGTTGGTCTTAACTCTGCGATAGTAATAGATGACGTAGCTTACTGGATGTCTGATGGACAATTTTTTAGATATGCTGGATCAGTTCAAGAAATACCTTGTCCTATATTAAATCATGTATTTGAAAATATTAATAAAACTCAGTATCCACAAGTCTATGCTGCACAAAATTCTAACTTCTCAGAAGTGATGTGGTATTATTGTTCAAGCACCTCTGATCAATGTGATCGTTATGCTATATATAACTATTTAGAAAATTCTTGGTATTTTGGAAATATGGATAGAACTACTTATCAAGATAATGGAGTTGAATTTAATCCTTTAGCTTCAGAGTATTTTCCTACTGATACATCTAATACTATAACTACTATAAATGGATTAACTCAAGGAAGAAGTATAATTTATGCTCAAGAATCAGGAGTGAATGCAGACGGAGCAGCTTTGACTGCTTATATTCAATCAGGTGATGGAGATATAGCTGATGGTGAAACTTTTAGCTTTATTAATAAAGTTATACCTGATTTTCAAAATCAAACTGGTAATGCTGTTATTACATTAAGTGTTAAAGACTATCCTAATGATACAGCTACTGTAGGAGAAACTTTAACCGTTAGCAACACAACTGGGTATCTTAATACTCGTATTCGTGGTAGACAATCTAATATAAAAATACAAAATAATGATATTGATGATAATTGGAGATTTGGTACAATAAGAGTAAATATAAAACAAGATGGAAAAAGATAAATATACTATAAGAAAAGCTAGAATATCAGATGCTGTTCGTATAAGAGAACTACTGAAAACATGGCTTACGGAGGCTCCTTTTAACTTTGGAAACACTAATAATACTAAAGCTTTAGACAATATAGTATTTTACATTAGAAATAGTTTTGTTATAGTAGTAGAATATGAAAATATTATTGTGGGAACACTAGCTGCTAATATTGACGAAACATGGTATAGTGATAAAAAGTTTATGAGAACTTTATGGTTGCACGTGAATCCTAAATATAGAAATTTTAAGATTTTTCGTTCTATAATGATAGTTTTCAAAGAGTATGCATTAGCTAATAAAGTAACTGCTATATGTGAAATTTTTCAAGGTAAGGATCTCGCAAGAAAAGATCAAGCTTTTAATAAATTAGGATTCAAAGTTATCGGAGGAACTTATATAATTAATGGGTAGTATTTTTAAACCAAGCACAACAGTAGTACAAGCACCACAGCAATCATCAACTAGCTATGATATTCCTGAATATTTTAAAGAAATTCAAGAACGAACTTTAAGAACTGGTGAAAAAGTTTTTTCTCAACCATATAAAGCCTATACTGGACAACGTATAGCTCAATTAGATCCTATGGAAACACAGGCAGCTAACGTATATGCTAATCAAATTTTACCTCAATCAGGACAACTTGCTGCAATAGGTAATCAAACTTATGATACTGCAACAGCAGCAACTTATGCCAATCCTTATCAAGATCAAGTTATTTCAGGAGCTTTAGGAGATTTAGAAGAAGCTTATGGTCAAACTCAAAAAGGAATGAATGCACAAGCAATTGGTGCAGGAGCTTTTGGTGGAGAAAGACAAGGCATTGAAAATGTATTAGGAAGAGAAAGATATTTAGATACAGTAGGAGATACATCAGCAAGATTAAGACAAGCTGGTTTTGAATCAGGTTCTAATAGATTTGCTCAAGATAGAGCAGCACAATTACAATCTGCTCAATCTCAAATAGGAGCTTTAGGACAATCAGCTGCAGGACTTGCTGGCTTTGGAACTCAAGCTCGTGGTATAGAACAAGCTGGACTTGCAGAAGGATATCGTGACTTTATAGAAGAAAGAGAATATGCAGGTGGACAAGTTAAACAAATGATTGGAGCTTTATCAGGTGCTCCTATAAGAAGTTATGGAGAAGAAAGATCAGGATCAGTTGGAACACCAGTAGCTGGCCCAAGTATGTTTGGTCAAGTTGCAGGTGCAGCATTAGCATTTCAATCTGATATAAGATTAAAAGATGATATTAATTTAATTGGCAAATCACCATCAGGAATTAATATTTACACATTTAGATATAAAGGTGAAGATAAAAAATATCAAGGTGTTATGGCTCATCAAGTTCCTGAAGCTTCTTTTGTTAATGATGATGGTTACTTAATGGTAGACTATAATAAACTTGATGTAGAGTTTAAGGAGGTTTAATGGCTGTAGACGAAAAAAAAATTATTGTTGAAGACGAGTTTTCTGATGAAAATTTTGTAGGTAACGAAGCTGAAACTTTATATCGTCCTGAAGATGAAAAAAATATTTTAGGTGGAGCTTTTGACGTTCTTGAAGGAGATAGTTATACTCAAAAAATGAATAGGAATGAAAGACTAGCAGGAGAAACTAATGATCTTAAAAAAGAAAACGAAGCTCTTAAAATTGAATTAGGTAAAGCATTACCCGATCCTGAAAAACAACCAGAAGAAAAAAAAAGTGCTCTTTCTAAATTTACCTCTGATGTAGGTCAATCATTTATGAATATTGCGTCAGCTATTCCTAATAAAATAGATGAGATTGCTAAAGATCCAAAAAAGAAAAAGAATTTTATGAGAGGTCTAGAAATCATGGAAGCTTCTTCCGGTATTAAACCCATAGGTCAAGCTAAGTCTCCTTTAGGTATGATATCAAGTGGATTACTTAAAGCTGAAAAAGGATTCATTGCTACTGATTTAGCAAAAGCTAAAAATAGAGCTGCTATGTTAAAAGCTTCAAAAACAGGAAGAAATGTTTTAGATCCACAAGAAAAAGCTTTGTTAGATTCATATACTAAATATAGTGACCTTGAAGCCACAAACAAAAAAAACTATGCTGCAACTTTTGATATTTATAATCTTTTAAAAAAGGCTGCTGTTGAAAAAAAAGAATTACCAACTGGTGCTCTTAATAAAATTTTCCAAGGAACTGAACAAGTCATATCTGAAATTCCAGGTGGAGAAGAATTACTAAAAAAATTATATAATAATAAAGGTGATCAAAGCTCCATGGAGCCTGACGAAAGAGTAACTTTTAAAAATATGTTAGGAGCTGCAACAAAACAAAAAATTGTAGCTCAAGTAAAAGAACTATATCCGGTGTCTAATAAAGATATAGAAATATTATTACAAACAGTAGGAGATGTTGGAACTAATCCTGAAGCACTAAGACGTTTAGTTGCAGCACAAATGGCAAGTAGAGAAATAGCATTAAATCAAAGAAAATATGCAACTAAAGCATTTGAAAATAATGATTTAGATTTTAAAGAAAATTCTTTTTATGCTTCTGAAAAAGAACTAGCTAAAAGTTTTAGAAAAGGTGTTAAAGAAGAAACTTTAATAGAAATGTTTGGTACAACAGAAGATATTACTGATTCGGGAATTATAGCAGCCCATTATTATCAAAGCTTACAACCTCAATTTAAAGATGGTAAAAATCCTTTTGAAATATATACAGAAAATCAAGCAGCAACTGATGAAGATATTGATAAGATTATTACTGAAAGACAATCAAAAAAAGAATAAAATGATATGGCCGAACTTACTGAATACCAAAAAGAATCCTATAACATCTATATTGGAAATGATATAGATTCAGAAACGGCAACTAAATTAGCTACCGGTGAATTATCAGCGGCAGATTATAAAAAAAGTAAAATTTCTAAAGCACCATTAACTGAAGACCAAGTATTAACTAATGCTGGTTATGACATAGAATTAATGGATACTACAAGAGCAAAAGTAAAAAAAAATAAAGCAAGAGCAGCATCAAGTGCGGCAGCCGATGACTATTCTGGAGAAAGTTTATACTTAGATGAATATTCACCTAGTAAAAAAGATATTGTTAATGCCTATGGAATAGGTACAGACGTAAAAAATGAACTTCCAAAAGAAGTAAGGTTTGCTTTAAGTATGGGTTTAAGTAATGAAAGTTTACAAATTCAAGATGCTAAAAAATTATATATTAACGAATACCTAATAGAAGATAAAGGATACAGCAAAGAAGAAATTGATAAATATTCAGATGGAATAGAATTTAAATATCAAGATTTAAAAGATAGTATTGTTGGTGCTGGAGATAAAAAAACAAAAATTTTTAAATATAAAGTTCCAAAAGAATTAGGTGGAACAGGTAAATGGAATACTACTAATGCTCCTACTTTACTTCCAACAAGTGGTGATATGTCAGCAATAGCAGGAGATATAGTAACTGTATCTTCAGCAATAGCGGCAGGTGTTGGTGGAAGTTTTGTAACTCCAGTAATAGGAACAGCAGTTGCTTCTTCTGGTGCTACATTTACATCAGAGCTTACTCAACTTATGATAGGAAGATATGTTTATGGTCTAGGTGAAAGTATTAGTGAAGATGAATTTATGAAGACTGCTTTATCAGAAGCAGCAATCATGGCTGGAATAGATTTAGTGGCAACTCCTGCTTTTTTATTAACAGGTGGAGCAATTAAAAAAGCTGTGCTTACAGCAGCAAAAGATAAAATCAGTATGGAGTCAATTGAAAATTTAATTAAATCAGGTGCAAAATTAGATGAAGGTGTACTTAAAAATTTAGATGAAGCAAAAGCTATATTAAAAGATAATGGAATAGATGACAAATTAGCAGATGAATATTTAGTTGCAAACATACAAAAAGTTTTTCCAGAATCAGGAATATCAATAAGCAAAACTGCAAGTGAAACAACTCAATCAGGAGAAATATTAGCAAAAAAAGCAATAAAAGCAAGTGACGTAGAAAATAAATTAATCAAATTAACATCTGGATTAGATGATGTAAATATAACAGCAAGTCAAAAAGATGATATTATTAATAGAATACAATCAGAGATAAAAGATATTAGAGCTAATGATATAAAAGTTGCTAAAGAATTAGTTGAAGAAGCAGAAGGGAAAGTAATAAAACTAAGACCAGTAAACACGGATCCTACTATTAATGAAATAGATAATATGGGACTTACTTTTAATGAGATTAATCAAAATATTAAACCTATGTTATCTAAACTTGAACGAGAAACAACTAACTTAGCTAATAAAAGTAAAGTTAAATATAATCTTGATCTTAAAGATACTAGAAGAATATTAAATCAAACTATAGAAAAATTTGATATTCCACTTTATAAAAAAATGCAACCACCTAAAAAAGGTGCTTCTAAAGAATATATTGCTGAATATAAAAAAAATCAATCTGTATTAAAATTAGCTCAAAAATTTTCAGGAGATATTAATCAAACTGAAATTGTTAACACAATGAAACTTCTTAAAAATGGATTAAAAAATATAGACGACATGACTTATCAAGAAGCAATGAGTTGGAAGTCTATTATTATGGCAGCCTCTGAAAATGAAGCTTTACCTGCTGCAATAAGAAATCCATTAAGAAAAGTTAAAGGTGATTTTGATAAAGCAATTATAGATGGTTTACCAAATGATCCTGCTTTATTAGCTAAACATATGGAGTATGATGCTTTATTAGCAAATTATAGAAATACTTTTATAGCTAATTTGGCTGATTCTTTTGGATATGGCACAAGTAAAAAAGTAACAAGAGAAGTAGGAACAACTGGAACAGGTAGAAACACTTTTGAAGATTTTACAAATGGTAGTAATAAATCATTAATACAAGCTGAAAAATTATCAAATCTATTAAATACAAAAGGTGTATTTAATATTGCTCAAAAAAATAAAATTAATAATGCTTTATATGATAATTATTTTAAAAAAGTAGTTACCGGTGATAAAAAAAATTATTTAAAAAATCATAATGCCTTTATAGAAAAGTATGGAAAAAATTATGAATTGATACTAGGTAAAAAAGAATATCAAAAATTTGCTTCTAGTCAAGCTAATGCTATTAAAGTGATGGACGATGCCGTGCAAAAACAAATAGAAGTAAGTAACGCTGTATCAACATCTTTACCGGGTATGAATGTTGCTGTAATTGATAGAGGTTCTCCTAGAGCAATAGTTGAACAAGTTTTAAAAAATTTTAAAAGCAATGATGTCTCTAGATTAGTAAAAAATTTAAATAAAACAATAGAAGGAAGATCAGTACTTAATGATGTAAGAAAAGTAATGGTATATGATTTTTTAGATCAAACTAAAATAAATGGATTACACAACGGAAAAGCTTTAGATAATTTTTTAAATAAAAATGGAGATGCTTTAGAAAAATTATTTAATAAAGAGTTTGTTCAAACTTATAGATCAGTTGCAAAAGCTTTAAATACACTTCAAGATGATACTTTTTTAGGAGTAGGAGCTGGTCGTAAAACATTAACAGAGGTAGCAAATCAAGCTGGTTTATTTATAGATATATTTGCAGGGCCATTGAATCACAAAAGATTAATTGTAAATAGATTATCTAGAATATTTGATATGTTTAGTTTAGGTGGAGATAATTTAAATTTACTTTTAGATTATAAATTATTTATAGAAGCAGCAAAAAAAGAAGCTTTAGGTGGAAACTATAATGTAATGTTAGATGTTCTTGGATCATCTAATAAACCAATTCATCAAAGCTTATTAAAAAAGTTTTTAAACGCAATAGGAATTGGAAGTAAAGATTTAAATTATAAAGGAATAAATAAAAAAACTCTTTTAGCAAAAGAATATGTTAAAGATAAAACATATGATGATGATAATGTAGGAGAACCTGATGTATTCACTGCTGTTGATAATGTTTTGGATCGTTTAGGAAAACAAGCTAAAAAAGATGTAATTGATAAAACTGTTCGTTTATCAAAACAATTTGTAAATTATTTAAAAGAAGGTAAAGCTACAAGTGAAAAAGATTATGCGGAAGAAGAATTTAATAAAAAACTAAAATAATGGTAAAAAATTTAACAGCTCATACTAGATTAGATAATCATGAAAAGTTATGTCGTATTATGCAAAAGCAAACTCATGATAAAATTAATTTATTAGCTTTACAAATAAGTAGATTAGAAAAAATACTAATAGGAGCAGCCGCATTAATAATGAGCGGGTTAGGAGCAGCATTAATACAATTGCTTAAATGACACTCCAAAAAAATAAAGGTTGTCTTTGTGAAAATATAGCAATATGTTGGTTACAAGAACAAGGTTATTTTGTGTTTAAAGGTTGTCAAACTCAATCGGCTATTGATCTAATTGCCGTGCATCCAGTTACTTTAGAAAATCAATATTTTGATGTTAAAATGAGTGGTAAAAGGAAAGATGGCTCTGAAATTAATAGAGTACCTAGAATTAGAAACAGTAAAATACAAATTTTATCTGTAGACTTAAAAACAAAAAAATGTAGAATAGTACCTAGGAGAAAAATATTATGGACCTAAGAAGAAAAACAGAAATGATAGTAATTCATTGTGCTGCAACTAAACCATCTATGGATATAGGTGCGTCTGAAATTAAAAAATGGCATGTAGACGATAACGGTTGGGATGATATAGGTTACCATTACATTATTAAAAGAGATGGATTAGTAGAAGTAGGAAGACCAGAGGCTTTTCAAGGTGCTCATGCTCCAAGTGTAAATTCTAAAAGTATAGCTATTTGTTTAATAGGCGGTATGGCAGAAAATGGAGAAGCTGAAAATAATTTTACATTAACTCAATTTCTTTCTTTAAAAGATTTAATTAAAAAATTAATTAAAAGTAATTCTAATATTAAACAAATATTAGGACATTGCGATGTACAAGACAATAAACCAAATTGTCCTGGATTTCATTTAACACAATGGTTATATAAGGAAGATATTAATGTGGCTTAATATTATAAGTGGAGCTTTTAAAGTAGGAGCCCATGTAATGAAAAATCGTCAACAAACTAAAATGTTGATTTCTGATGCTGAAAAAGTTCATGCTCAAAAAATGGCTAATGGCGAAGTAGAATATCAAAAAGCTGTTATGAATAATAACAATCAAGGATGGAAAGATGAGTTTGTTTTAATTCTTGTGTCAGCCCCTGTGATGTTATTAATTTGGAGTATCTTTTCAGAAGATCCAGAAATCATGGCAAAGGTAGCTACCTTCTTTGATCATTTTGGTAACATGCCTTTTTGGTATCAAGCTTTGTTTATTGGTGTAGTTTCAGCCATTTACGGTTTAAAAGGTGCAGACATAATGAAAAAAAAATGATAAATAAAATTGCATATAAATTTTTTAGTATAATGGATGATATCTGTGAATGGATCGCAACTAAATTCTCTGGCAAAAGATGTCAGTGTGGTAAAAAAGGAAATAAAAAATGATTAAATATTTTTTAGAAAAAATATATCATTGCTCTGGCTATTTAAATTCGTGGTCTTGGCAAAAATTATATAGTAATAGAGAAAAAGGTTACGGATATACTAAAGTTAAATAAATAACTCTTTCCAATCATCACCTGTAATTTGATCAGCTAGTTTCTTCTTAGTACTTAAAGCTTGTAATATCTTTTCATCAATAGTATTAGGACATACAAAATCTATATAAGTTACTTTATCAGTTTGACCAATACGGTGGGCTCTATCTTCTGATTGAAGTCTTACTTCCATATCGTAAGTATTATTAAAATAGATAACTGTTTTAGCAGCAGTTAAAGTTAAGCCATAACCTCCAGTTCTAGGTTGACCTATAAAATATTTTATTTCTCCTGATTGAAATCTTTCAACAATACCTTGTCTTTCTTCTGATGGAGTATCTCCAAAAAAGGCTGCTACTTTACTAGCTCCATATTTTTTAGCTAAAGTATCACGGATCAATTTAATTGAATTACGATAGGTTGCCCATATAATTACACCGCCTTGTGTTTCATCTAACACATTTAAAAGTTCTTGTAATCTAGAATTAGGTCCTTTTATAACTTCTTCAGTTCCATCGTCATATTTAATAAAGCCACATAGGATCTGTTGTAATCTTAATATTCGTGTGATTACGAGAGGTGCCGTCACCAATTTAGACTGTTCTAGTTCTAGTATAGCTCTTTTTCTTAATGTGTGATACATGACCTTCTGTTCACGAGAAAGCTCTATTTCTCTTTTTAATCTTATTTTTGGAGGTAAATCTAAACATTCATCTTTAGTTACTCTGAAACTATGTTCTTCTAATATTTTTTGAAGTTCATCTAGTCTTTGATACTCGACTATCTCATCAAAGCTATGAGTAGATGTTCTTCTTCTGCGAATTACACAAAAAGTATTTCTATAAGCATAAAAACTAGATTGAAGTATAAACTCATCTAGGAAATGCATTTGAGCCCATAAGTCTAAAGGACCTTGGGTCACTGGAGTTCCTGTTAATATTCTTCTATACTTAGCAAACTTACTTAATTTTAAACAAGCTTTAGTTCTTCTAGCAGTTCTATTTTTAATATTACTACTTTCATCTATAGTCCATAAACAATTAGTAATATTTAATAATCTATTTAAATAATTTTTTCCTTTGTCAGTTGATAGAGCCTCTATATTAATTATAAAAAATTTTAATTTATGAGAAGGATTTAAAAAATTAGTTAAATTTTCTACATTAGATTTAGTTTCAATAGGATTCCAAATACATACATCTGTAAAACTTTTTACATCATCAGGCATATGAGTATTAAATTCAGAAGCAACCCAATTTCGATAGACACCTTTAGGAGCTGTAATAACAGCACAGTTAATTTTGCCTTGTCTATATAGATAAGCTATATTATCTATAATAACTTTAGACTTACCAGTTCCTTGTTCCATAAACAAAGCATAAGCTTCTTTGTCTTTAGACTTTAAAAAAACATCATATTGATGTTTATAAGGTTTTGTTTTAAATTTATACTTAACGAAGTTTTCTTCGTTAACAAATTCTACCTGCATAAAAACTTTCTGTATTACTAATTTTAAATTTACTTTATAGCTAAATTAATTTAAAGTAAATAAAAAAAGAAAGGAGAAAAAATATGGCTAAAGTATATGTCACACAAGAAAATCCTAAAGTAAACATTCTTGCAGCTGGCAGATTTGGCGAATTAGAATTATTGGTACAACCTGGAAGACAAATCACTCTTTCATCTGCTCCGGTAGTTCGATTATTAAATAATAAGCTAAAAAATTTTAATGATGACGATTTCCTTTTACCTATGGGTGATCCAGTTGCAATTGCTATTGCAAGTATGGTTGCCTGTAACGTAAATAACGGAAAAGTTAAGATGTTAAAATGGGATAGAGAAAATCAATGTTACTATAGTGTACAAATTGATTTATACATGAAAGGAGAAAGTAATGAGCAGTAAAAAAAATTGGATCTTTGATTCGATAGAAAAAAGAAACGAGAAAAAAAGTTTACCACAAGGCGGACTAGAAGTAGTAACTGCTATTGGAAATAAACTTATAAAGAAAAAGAAAAATCTTATGGAAGAGGAAGAAAGATTAAAAATCTTAAAAACTCAAATTCGTGAGATTGAAGAAAAAGAATTACCAGATGCCATGGCGTCTTGTAATGGAATGACTAGATTTGATTTAGATGACGGAAGTCAAATTTCAGTTAAAGACGATTTATTTTGTTCTATACCAGAAGATAAAAGAGCAGGTGCTCTTAAATGGTTAGAAGAAAATGGACACAGTGAACTAATTAAACATGATGTTAAAGTTAGTTTTGCTAAAGGCGAGTATGATGAAGCGGATAAACTAATTGAGGTCTTAAACAAAAACTTTAAGAATATACCTTATGATGAAAAATCTTCAGTTCATTCTGGCACATTAAAAGCTTTTGCTAAAGAACAGTATAGTTTAGGTCAAACATTACCTGAAGAATACTTTTCTGTATACGAAGCCAGTATAGCAAAAGTTAAACTCGGAAAGGAGAAATAAAAATGGCAGACAAGCAAGTAGAAGTTAAATCAAATACTGAATTATCTACAGGAGATATTTCAACTGATTTAATTATAAAATCGGCAGGTCGTGGATTAGAAAATATTAGTAATGATGATATTACTATTCCTAGATTAGCTATCGTTCAATCAGGTTCACCTCAAAGAAAGAAAAAAGATGAGAAGTACATCGAGGGAGCTGAAGAAGGTCATATATTTAATACAGTCAGTAATCAATTGTATGGTTCTGATGGTATTATAGTTATACCTTGTGGATATAAAAAATCCTATGTAGAGTGGGTACCTAGAGAAAGTGGCGGCGGGTTAGTTGCCATTCACGATATGAAACCTGAAGGTACAGTCGTTGATCCTAAAACTAGAAAAGCATTTCTTGGCGAAAATCAAATAGTTGATACAGCTGAGCATTTTGTTTTAGTTAAAAAAGATGAATCATGGGAACCAGCAGTTCTTACAATGACATCTAGTAATCTTGGAGTTTCAAGAAAGTGGAATACACTTCTTAAAATGAAAAAGATTAATATAAAAGGGAAAATGATTGATCCACCTTCATTTCTATATATGTTTAAATTATCAACGATCAATGCTGAAAATGATCTTGGTAGTTGGTTTAAATATAAAATAGAAGAAAAAGGTCAAGTAGCAAGTAAAGATGTATTTTCTACGGCAGAAGCTCTTTCAGATTCAGTATCTGAAGGTAAAGTAAAAGCTTCAGAGCCAGTTGATACAGAAACTTCTAGTGCAACAACTTCAACAGGGAAAAATAAAACTCCCTTTTAAGTATGCACGAAGATTTTTTTAGAGTATTTCCAGGTTTAAATAGAGCTTATGGCCAATTTTTCATAACAGAAAAAAAAGGCCCTAAGCTTGATGGCTTTGGAAAAACTATTAGAGAATCCTATAATGAAGAACTTTGGAAGCAACACCTAGACGGAAAAACTGGTTTAGGTGTTATTCCAATAGATGAAAAAAATCAATGTAAGTGGGGTTGTCTTGATGTAGATGATTATTCAGTTGATATTGAAAAAATTAGTAAACAGTTTGTTAAAAAAAATTTAATAGTTTGTAGATCAAAATCAGGTGGAGCACATATTTTTATATTTACTAAAAAGCCAGTAAGTGCTTCTTCGATGATTACTAAATTAAAAGATATTGTTAAAAGATTTGGTTTTGTAAAATATGATTTAAGACCTCAACAAACTCAATTATTAAATAAAGAAGATGTTGGTAGTTGGCTTAATATGCCTTATTTTGGAGGAGAACAATCTGATAGATATGCTTTATATGATGGAGAAGTATTAACTCCAGAACATTTTATTAAATGGGTAGACAAATTTTCAGTAAATAATTTAGAGGAAATTAATTTAAGTTTTATAGAAAAATTAAATAAATCAAGTGAAATATTACAAGGTGGTCCTCCTTGTTTACAACAACTATTATCTCAAGGTTCTTTAGGAGAAGGTAGTAGAAATAATGGATTATTTAATATAGGTGTTTATCTTAGAAAAAGGTTTCCAGAGGAATGGCAGGAAAAATTAGAAGAATATAATGATGAATATTTAGATCCTCCTTTAAAACCTAGAGAATTTACATCAGTATTAAATAGTTTAGATAAAAAAACTTACAATTATAAGTGTAAGGATTCACCTATAAATTCAGTTTGTAATAAAACTAAATGTTTAACATGTGAATTTGGTATAAATGATGAAGGAACTATGCCTATTTTAAATAGTATAACTAAAATATTAACTAATCCTCCTCAATATTTTTTAACTTTAAGTGAAAAGAAAGTAGGTCCTTTATCTAGTAAACAAGTTTATAGTTTTATAGATTTTAAACAAGTTGTATTTGAAAATTTAGATATGTTACTTCCTAAAATAAATGATAAGTTGTGGACAGAAACGATTAATGATTTAATGAGTAGAGTTATATCTGTAGAAGCACCTAAAGATAGTAGTAATGAAGGACGATTACTTGAATTATTAGAAAGATTTTGTACAGGTTCTACTTCATCTACAGAACTAGAAGATTTATTAAGAAGTAAAGCAGTCATTCAAGATGCAGTTACTGAATTTAGAATAAATGATTTTATGGAATTTTTAGATAGGCATAGGTTTAAAGAATTTAAACTACACGAAATTACTGCTTATCTAAAAAATTTAGGAGCAACACACAGTGGTAAAAAAATAAAAGGTAAATTTACTAATACTTGGTCTGTTCCTAATTTTCAAATGCAAACAGAAGACTTTAAACAACCAAAAATAAACAAGGAGGCTTATGAATAAAGATAGAGCAATTAGTATTTTATTAGAACATGCAATAAAAAGTTGTGAAAAAATTGAAAGAAAACAAGAGGCAGGTCATACTGAAGTAACTAATGATGATTTAACTGCGGCAATTTTAGTTTTAGAAAAACATGTTCAAGATAATAAAAAAGACGTTAAAGTAGAAATAACCGGTTTAGAATTTAATTTAAGTAAAGGAGCATAATGATTTTATTTTTTGATACAGAAACAAATGGACTATGGAAAAGAGAATTAAAACCAGATCATGCTGATCAACCTCATTTAGTTAGTTTAGCTTTTCAAACTTGTAAAGAAGAAGAAATTGTAGGACAATTTTCTTTTAGAATGCAACCTAAATTATTAGGATTTAAAATACCAGAGGAAGTTGTAAAAATACATGGTATATCTGAAGATGAAGCTAATGAAACTGGAGTGCCTACTGAGTATGCTTTAAGATTATTTGCCGAACAATTAAAAAATACAGATACTTTAGTTGCTCATAACTTAGCTTTTGATTTAAAAATAATACAAAGAGCTTTTGATTTGTTTGCTATAAAATTTGTAAAACCTAAAAATTTACATTGCACAATGATGATGGCAAAAGATGTAATGAAGTTAAAAGGACAATTTAAAGATTATAAATTTCCTAAATTACAAGAATGTTTTGAAGCTTTTTTTCATACTTCACCTCAAAAATATCACGATGCTCTTTTAGATGTTCAGTTATGTAGAGAATTATATTTTCATTTAAAAAGAAAAGATGTAAAGATTAAAGGACCACAAGTTATTCCTACAGAGTTATTAATAAAATTAGAAGGTGAGAGTTATGATAGATTTGTTATTTTCTTAAATGGACTTAATCCTAAAAAATTAACACCTTGGGAATTAGAATTTGGAAATTCAATGAAAGAAAGATTAAGTAAATTTGATAATCATTTTTTACTTTCTAATAAACAGTTAGAAATACTTAGAAAGTTATATAAAAAAAATGACCAAAACGATTAAAATATTTGGTAGCCCAGGTACAGGTAAAACAACTACTCTTTTAAAATTATTAGAAGAAAAAATTGCAGAAGGTCATCGACCTGATAAGATAGGATTTTTTTCTTTTACACGTAGAGCAATTAAAGAAGCAAGAAGTAGAGTAATTAAAAAATTTAATCTAACAGAAGATGATTTAGAATATTTTAGAACTATTCACAGTATGTGTTATAGAACTTTAAATATTAATAGTGGTCAAGTCTTTAAAGGAGAACGTGTAAGAGAGTTTAGTGAAATAGCTAGAGTAGAGATGACAGGAGTATCAGAAGAAGATACTTCAGGTTTATCTATAGGAAATAAGAAAGGAGATTTATTATTATTTTGTGATGAAGTATCACGTTCTAGTGAAAGAGATTTAAAATCAGTATGGAAAGAACTAGAGTGTGAACATACTTGGGAAGAACAAGAATATTTTTCTACGGCTTTAAGAAATTTTAAAAAGTCTAAAAATCTTTTAGATTTTACAGATATGTTAGATGTTTTTAATAAAGAAACTGTTATACCTCAATTAGATATAATGTTTGTAGATGAAGCACAAGATTTAACTACTAAACAATGGAAAGTAATAGATAAGTTAACAACTAATTGTAAATACAGGTATATAGCTGGTGATGATGATCAAGCTATTTATAGATGGGCTGGTGCTGATGTTAAAAAATTTTTAGATATACCTGGTAGTATCGAAGTACTTCCTATTAGCTATAGGCTTCCTAAAACTATTCATAAACTTGCGTGTGATATATCTCATAAAATATCTTTAAGGCAAGCAAAAAGTTGGACTTCAAGAGAGGATCAAGGATCAGTAACTGATATTACTACTATTGAAGAACTAGATATGTCAAATGGAGAATGGTTAATTTTAGCTAGATCAGGATATCAATTATTTAAATCTGAAGCCTATTGTAAAAGAATGGGTTGGTTTTATGAAAAAGGATATCATGAATTTAAAACAAATAAATTTGTAATTGCAATTAGATCGTGGATTAAATTAAATAGAGGTGATACTATTTCTTTCGATGAACTTAAAAAATTATATCAATGTATTAAAGGAAGAACTGGTATAACTAGAGGATTTAAAAAATTAGAAGGTATAGATCAAAATATGGAATTTTCTTTAAAATATTTAAAAGATAATGTAGGTTTATTAGCTTCTGGTAAATGGCAAGAAATAATTACAGGTTTAGATCCTGAAGACATAATATTATTTGAATCATTAATTAAATCAGGAGATATATTTAAAAATAAAGCTAGAATTAGGTTATCAACAATACATGGAATTAAAGGTGGTGAAAGTGATAATGTAGTAGTTATTTCCGATATATCATATAGAACTTGGCGTAAATTTAATCTTGAACCAGATGATGAACATAGAGTATTTTATGTAGCGGTAACTAGAGCTAAAAAAAATTTGTTCTTGTTGCAGCCTGAAACGAAGTATAATTACGAATTAAAATGAAAGCATTGGGAACTTATATATTTGCAGGTGGATTTACTTTAGGAGTAAAAAAACATTTTGATGTTGAAGCACATTTTGAAATGAAACCAGGTTTATATAAAAAAACCGCTAAAGCTAATTTTCCTGATTTACCAATTTATGAAGGCGAAGACGAATGGCCTAGAGAAAAATACAAAAATAAAATTGATTTTGTATATTGTAATCCGCCTTGTGCACCTTGGTCAAATTTAGGTACAACACAAAAAGGTGGAATGGCATGGAAAGATGATCCTAGAATTGCGTGTTGGAGAAATAGTTTTAATTTATTAAAACAATTAAGACCTTCAGCAATAGCTATTGAATCCGTTCCTAGAGTTTATTCTAAAAATGGCGGATATGAAATGATTATGGAACTTACACGAGAAGCTCATAAATTAGGATATCAAACTACTCATTTATTAATAGATGGTCAATTTACTGGTCTTAATCATAGTCGTAAAAGATTTTTTTTTATAGCAACTAAATATAATTTAAATACTAATAGATTAAATTTTTCACCTTCTCCTACTACTGGAGAAGTTTTAAAATCATTTAAAGAAGAACACGGAGATGATATTGGTCATATATTTAAAATGACACCAACTGAAATTCCATACTTAAAAGATTGTAAACAAGGTGAAAGTTTAAGAACAACTTGGGAAAGATTCAATCCACCAGAAACTTGGGTCAGAGGAGGAATGCGTGGAGGAGTTAAAGGTAGACCTCAATTTATGAAATGGAGATTATCAACTGCTAAAATTTGTCCAGTTATAGCAGGAGGATTTTATATTCACCCTACAGAAGATAGATTATTTGGTCATAAAGAATTAGCTTATCTTGCAGGATTTCCTCATGATTTTAAATTTGAAGGTCCTGCTGGATCTATTGGATCACAAATCGCAAGAGGAGTAATGCCACCTGTAGCTGAATATGTAGCAAGAATAGTAAAAGAGAGTATAACTAATAAAGAAAAACAAGTAGAGCAACATGTGACTGTAGATTATAGAAAACAACCAGAACAAGAAAGATTAATTTGAGTAACTTAAAAAAATTAGATTCATTAACTGATTTATTAGGAGATATAAATAGATTTCATAATAAATTTAATTTTGAAAAAAATAAAAAAGTAGGAATACCAGATGATCCTGAATTAGTTAATTTTAGAACTTCTTTTTTAATGGAAGAATTAGCAGAATATACTCAAGCTATAACTAAAAAAGATGATGCTGCTGCTTTAGATGCTCTTATTGATATTGTTTATATAGCTTTAGGTACAGCTTGGTTATTTAATTTACCTTTTGAAAAAGGTTGGAACGAAGTACAAAAAGCTAATATGAGTAAGTTAAGATCAAAAATTAAATCATTAAAACGTGGAACTACTTATGATGTTATAAAACCTAAAGATTGGATAGCTCCTAATATAGAAAAAATTGTAGAGGAAGAGAAAGAGATAAATGAAGATATTAGTAACTGGATTTAATGCTCTTACAATAGGAACAGCAAAAAGTCCTTTAAATATTGCAACATCAGCTAGAATATTACCAGGTGTATTAAGAGATCAAGGCCACGAAGTAACTCAAAAAGCTATTACGCCAGGAGAAGATGTATCTCAGTATGATAAAGTAATAGTTTATGTATTTGGACCTAATAGCTTATCAGCTCGTTATTGGTATGGTGCTGCTTATACTATTATTAAAAGACCTGATGCCATCATATCAATAGACGATCATCAAACTAAAGAAACTAAATCAGGCTTTGGAACTTTTAGTAGAGGTCATTGGAGAATATGGAAGAAATTTTCTCAAGCAGGTAATCCAGTTGGTAAAATGTATTGGGAAGAAGCCCAACCTTATAAAAAAGAAATAGAAGATTTGGTAGATACTTTTGCTTTTGAAGAATGGCCACATAAATTATTAATTCCAGCTTATGATGGAGGTAATTATGAAGCTTTAGGAATAAAAGCTAAAGAAATTATTAATTGGGATCCTTCTCCTTACACAAATTCTTATTTAAACGATCCTAAAGGTGTTGATTTATTTAGTCAAGAAGAAGTTGTTGAAAAAGAAAAAGCTTGGATAATGGCTAGTCTTTTAAATAAAATGAATTGGTTAAAAAAACAAACTTTTACTTGGCCAATTAAAACTTTTGGAAACATTAAAGAAGGTCAAGTAAGATTAAAAGAACATGAATTATATCAAGAGTATAGAAAACATTGGGGTATATTAAGTCCTCCTCACTCTCATACTTTAAATGGAAGTGGTTGGTGGAGAGTTAGATATAATATGGCTTTTTCTGCTGGATCTTTATTATTAGGTCATCTTTCTGAAACTAAAGTATTAGGAGAAGGTTACAATATTGAAGTAGATAACATAGAAAAGAAAACTGACCAAGAATTAAAAGAAATGGTATCTTACCAGAAAGAAAGTTTTATAAAGAATACTTGGAATAAAGAAAGAACGAAAGAATTTTTTAAATGTCTATTGGGATAATAATATTTGACGGACCAGATGGAGTAGGTAAAACTACTTTAATTAATCATATTAAAAAAAATAATTCTAATTCTTATTATATGCATTTAAGAGTTCATAAAGATATGGAATTATGGCATACAGCTACGGCAAGATTAGCAGGTAAAAAAAGATTAGAAGGTAAATTAGTTTTATTAGATAGACATTGGCCAAGTGAACAATGTTATTCTTATATTTATAGATCAGGTCCTTCTTATAATCCTAAAAAAATATATCAAACTTTAAATAACCAAGGAGCTTTATATGTATGGTGTATACCAGAAGATACTCAAAGAGTTAAAGAAAATCATAGAAGTAATAGAGAAAAACGACATGAAGAATATTATGATATTGATAATGTTGTTGATTATTATTATCAGCATTGGTTTAGTAAACCTAAACGGTCTAATTTTTTAAGTGAGTTATCTCCATTAAAAGAAAGAAAAAATTTTATAAGATATGATATGTTTAAAGATGGTTATAAGTTAGATGAATTTTCAGATAAAATAACAGAAAGGTCAATGGTACTACAATTATGAAAGATATAAATGCAAAATATAGAAAAAAACTATGGGAAATACATTCTACTCCTGAATTTGTAACTCAACCTAGAAATTTAAAAATAGCTGAAGTTTTAAATGATAGTTGGACTATTGATATGGATGATCCTATTATTACTCTTGCAGATAGAAAATTAAGTTATGATTTTATGTTTGGAGAAGCAGTATGGATGCTTCAAGGACGTAACGATGTAGCAGGAGTTTATAAATATGCTAACGGTATAAAAAGATTTAGTGATAATGGTATTACTTTTTTTGGAGCATACGGTCCTAAAATCATTGATCAATTACCTTACGTTTTAGATATTTTAGAAAAAGATCAAGATACAAGACAAGGAGTATTAAATATATGGAGAGAGAATCCTAGATCAAGTAAAGATATTCCTTGTACATTATCTTTGCAATTTTTTCTAAGAAAAACAAGTAATGACTTATGGTTACATACTATTGCTACAATGAGAAGTAACGATATATGGTTAGGTACTCCTTACGATAGTTTTAATTTTAGTGCAATATCTTTTTATTTAGTTTTATTATTAAATAGTAGAGGAATCAAATGTAAATTAGGTAAATTAAATATTCAAGCTGGTAGTAGACATTTATACGAAAGTGATTTTAAAAAAGTTGATAGAGTATTGTTAAGTGAAGAAATAGAAGATTTTCCAGAGTTTTCATTTAATAATCTTATTGATATTTATAAAGATGAACCTGAACAATTTATTCCTACTTTAGAACGTGCAGCTAATAGCGGTTATAAAGTTAAATATGGAGTATTACAAAAACCTTCTAAAAATCATAAGCCAGGTATTATGTAATGGTTAGAGAACCTTCTGACTTTTATTTTTTAAGAATGGCTATGTTAGTATCTGAACGTGGTACTTGTGCACGTAGACAAGTAGGAAGTATTTTTATTAATAAAAAAAATCATATAATAGCTACAGGTTATAATGGAAATCCAAGTGGCTTTCAGCATTGTATAAGTAAACCTTGTCCAGGGGCAAAATCAAAAACAGGTACTGATTTAGATAAATGTGAAGCAATACACGCAGAACAGAATGCTTTACTTCAATGTAAAGATGTTTATGAAATAGATAGAGTATATTGTACTTTATCTCCATGTATTCATTGTGTTAAATTATTACTTAATACTTCAGCTAGACATATTTTATTTTGTGAACAGTACATTCACCAAGATGCTAAAAGATTGTGGAAAGATAGTAACAGAGAATGGTCTTATATTAATAAAAATATTATTTTAGGTAAACTAAATTAATGTTTAATGTAAATAAAATAGATGAAGCTACATTAATTGCAATAGATACAGAAACTTGCGATCCTCATTTAAAAACAATGGGACCAGGTGGTTTTAGAAAAGACGGTCATATAGCTGGAATTTCTGTTTCAACTGATAGCGGTTATACTGAATATTTTCCTATAGGTCATGAAGGTGGTGGTAACTTAAATAAAACTAAAGTAATTGAATTTATAGATTATATTTATAAATCTAATAAAAAACTTATATTTGCTAATGCTATGTATGACTTAGAGTGGCTTTATTCACTCGATAATAGACTTACCCTTACTCGACATCATAAAATAAGAGATGTTCAAACTATAGAACATCTAATAGATGAAAACAAGTTAAAGTATTCGTTAGATAGTCTTGCTAAATATTATTTAAGAAAATCTAAGTATGAAGTTGAACTTGCTCAAGCTGTACTATTTAAGTTTGGTAAACGAGCAAAAGTAAAAGAAAATTTATGGAGACTTCATGCTAATGAAGTAAGTGAATATGCAAAAGAAGATGCTTTACTGACTTTAAATATATATCAAAAACAACAAGAAAGAATTAAAAGAGAAGAAATAGAAAGTATTGTTGACTTTGAATCTAGACTTATTCCTGTATTATTTCATATGAGAAGAAAAGGAGTAAGAGTAGATGTTAATAAAGCACATAAACTTTATGATGAATTAGAAAAAAAACAAGTAGAAGTTCAATCAATACTAAATAAATTAGGAAGTACTGAAGTTAATGTATGGGCTAATGCTTCTTTAAAAGAAGCTTATGATAAAAATAATATTGGATATGGTTATACGGCAAAAGGCACTCCTTCCTTTACAGCCAGTTGGTTAGAAACTCAAAAAGACGAAGTAAGTCAAAGTATTTTAAAAGTAAGAAAATTAGATAAGATTAGAAATACATTTGTAAAAAATATGATTATTGATAAAGCTTCTAACGGAAGAATATATTGTGGCTTTAATCCAATGGGTACTGTTACAGGTAGATTTAGTTCTCAATATCCTAATCTTCAACAAGTACCAGCTAGAGACCCGGAACTTGGACCTTTGATCAGGAGTTTATTTATACCTGAAGAAGAATCAGATTGGGTTTGTGCTGATTATTCTCAACAAGAACCTAGAGTATTAGTTCATTATGCCAGTCTTAAAGGTATGGACACAGCTATAAAAGTTAAAGATGAATTTAATAAAAATGATAAAACAGACTTTCATCAAATGGTAGCTACTATGGCAAGTATACCTAGAAAACAAGCTAAGACTATTAATTTAGGATTATTTTATGGAATGGGAAATAAAAAATTAGCTTCAGAATTAGGATTAGATAAAGATCAAGCTTCTGAATTGTTTAATAGATATCATGATAAAGTTCCTTTTGTAAAAGAACTATCAAGACAAGTATCAAATGTAGCCAGTTCAAGAGGTTATATTAAAACTTTATTAGGTAGAAAAAGAAGATTTGACATGTGGGAACCTAGAGATAGTTGGGGTGAACGAGCTTATTCTTTATCAGAAGCACATGCTCAATATCCTAAACAAGAACTTAAAAGAGCTTATACTCATACTGCTATGAATGCTTTAATTCAAGGTTCTTCTGCTGATATTACTAAATCAGCTATGATTAAAATATATGAAGCTGGTTTATTAGATGAAATTGATTTAAAACTCACGGTGCATGATGAATTAGATTTTTCAGTAAATAAAGATAAACAAAAATGTTTTGAAGAAAGTTTACATATCATGAAAAACTGTGTAGATTTAAAAGTGCCACTTAAAGTTGATGTTGAAAAAGGAAAAAATTGGGGAACTATAAAATAAATGGAAATAGGAAAAAATTGGCATTTAAAATTAAGGTTAAAAATTGAACAATTACAAAAAGAACTAGACTTAAAAACAATAAGATTAAGAATAGCTGAAAAAAAATTAATAAAATATGAAAATAGGATTTCTAGGACTGGGTAAATTAGGTTTACCAGTAGCTTTAGCTGTTGAAAGTAAAGGTCATCAAGTTATGGGAACTGACATTGATGATTCAATTTTAAGAAATATTAGATTTAAAACATTAAATTATAGAGAAGAAGGTGCTGAAGAGCTACTAAAAAAATCTAAAATTCAATTAAAAAGTATAGATAAAATTGTTGAAGAATGTGATATAATATTTGTTCCTATTCAAACTCCTCACGATAAAAAATATGAAGGTATTACTCGAATACCAAAAGAACGTGCTGATTTTAATTATGACTATTTAGTTAATGGAATAAAAGAAATTAACGAAGAAATTGAAAAACAAGGGAAAGATAAAACAGTTATTATTATTTCTACTGTCCTTCCAGGTACTATTACTAAACTTATTAAACCTATAATTGGTAATCATTTAAAACTTTGTTATAATCCATTTTTTATAGCAATGGGAACTACTATTAATGATTTTTTAAATAGTGAAATTATTTTATTTGGAGTAACTGACGAAAGTGCTGCAAAACAAGCTGAAGAATTTTATAAAACAATTAATAAAACACGTTTTTATAAAACAACTTTAGAGAATGCTGAACTAATTAAAGTAGTTTATAACACTTTTATTTCAACTAAGATTGCAATGATGAATACAGTTATGGAAACTTGCCATCATTTACCTAATACTGATGTAGATGTGGTAACTGAAGCTTTAGCTTTATGTACGGATAGAATTATAAGTAAAAAATATCTATATGGAGGTATGGGAGACGGAGGAGGTTGTCACCCACGAGATAATATAGCTCTCAGTTACTTAGCTCAAAAATTAAATTTATCATATAACTGGTACGATAATATAATGAAGCAAAGAGAAAATCAAACGGAATGGTTAGCTGATTTAATTATTAAACATAAAGGTGATAGGGAAATAAATATTTTAGGTAAATGTTTTAAACCTGAAACTAATATCACAACAGGAAGTCCGGCTATATTGTTAAAAAATATTTTAGAAGAAAAAGGAGAAACTGTAAGAATGTGGGATCCCTGGGTTGATGATTCAGATATTATGAAAGTAAAAGATGAATACAAATGGGATACTGTACCTCAATTATTTTTTATTGGTTGTAAACATGAAGCATTTGAAATATTTTATTTTATGCCTGATTCTGTAGTCATTGATCCATTTAGATATTTAGAAGTAAATGACGATGTTAAATATATACCTATAGGAAAAAATGTATGATTGGAGAGGCTCAATTAAATTTAATTAAAGCTGAAAGAAAACAATGGAGAGAACATACTATTTTAAATTCAATAGCTATTCAAAAATTATCAATTGAACTTGATATAATAAGAAAACAAAAAGATGAATTACAAGAAAAATTAAGTAATATTAACAAGATAAGTATTATAGAAAATGGAAAAACAAATTTGGCAGACGATCAGGTCAAAATTAAATGATTTTTTTATTCAACGTATCGAAACTCAGATTGAACGTGGGATACCTGATGTACATTACTGTGTTGCTGGTGTTTCAGGCTGGTTAGAGGGAAAGTATTTAAAGTCCCCCAAAAGAGAAAACACCAAACTAAAACTAAAATTGAGTATAGAACAAATCGCATGGCACAGGTCTTACTCCTATTCAGGCGGCTCTGTCTACCTAATAGTGAAAAAAGATAAACAAATTTTTTTATTTGACAGTAACGATGGTGAAGCTCTTGCTAAAGGTGTAACCAGAGAAGAATGGGATAAAAAAGCTTTAGCTAAAGATTGGGAACAGATAAAAATAATATTGTCTAAAAAAGAAAAAAATAATATATAATAATAATCGCAGGGCCTGAAGTAAGAAAGTGTCGTTAAGATGATTCTGTCCGCCCTGTTAACAAGAAGTCTTGCAGGTATCCCAAAACCCATTATGGGCTCGAATTGGATCGCAAGGCTTTTAAACAAGAAAGGAGAAATATGACAGAAGAAAAAGAAAGTGTATTGAATAGAATTCAAAAGCTTTTAAAAATGTCTATAGAAAACGGAGCTTCAGAGAACGAAGCTATGTTTGCTGCAGATAAAGCTCAAAAATTACTTCAAGAACACAATTTATCTATTACAGATATTAAAGATGATAGTCAAGCAGAGCCTATAGAAAGCGAAGATGTAGAGGTCGATAGAGATTTATGGAAAGGCTATATTAGAAATGCTACAGCTAAACTATATTTTTGTAAAACTTATACTCATGTAAAATTAGATAAATATTATAAAAAAGTTAAAATTTTTACTTTTGTAGGTAGGAAATCTAATCGAATGGTAGCTACAGAAATGTGTAAATACTTTATTGATACAGTAGATAAATTAGCTGAAGAGGAATTTAAACAAGTTCCAGGTAATCGTACTACTATTAATAAAATGGCTCATGCTTTTAAACAAGGCTGTGCTTCTAAATTAGCTAAAAGATTAGTTGATAGATATAATGAGATAGTTCCTGATTATATCCCTCAAGGTAATCCAGATGGTTTACCAATTCTTTATAAAAACGAGCAACAAGCTATAACTAAATGGTTAGAGCAAAAAGGTATTCGTTTAAGAAGTGCCTCTTCAAGAATGAGTGTTCGAGACAGAGTAGCTTATAGCCGTGGATCAGAAAAAGGTTCTAAAATAGGAATAAATACACAAGTAAATGGAGCAACTAAATCTAGAATGTTAGGTAGATAATTGTTATAATAAGGCCAAGGAATTGGTCTTATGAAACTTACAGAGATTAGATATAAAAATATTATAACAAAAGTAGTCTTTAAAAAAATTGAAGATTATGCTGTGTATACTTTTAATAACAATACTCTCACTATTAGAAAAGGTTTAACTAAACAAATATTAGGTAAAACTTTGTTTCACGAAATTTTTCATATCATAATGGCTTTAAACAATTTTGAAGTAGGTCCTCATGGTGAAGAAAAAGTAGCAACATTAACTGAACAATATTATACTATACTTAAAAGTAATCCTGTATTAAAAAATTTAATAATAAGATGTATAAATGAATAAATTAAATAGTCCTATAATAAAAGAAATGATGATGCTTCCTACTGAAAATTATTGGGTTACATTTACTTATTCAAATAAAAAACAACCTGAAACTCATCTTTATTTTTCTTTTCCTCAATTTGATGTAGAACCTTATTTTCCTAGGGTTAATCGTTTTTTTGATTTTTGTATAGAAAATATGAAACAGTTCAATTTTATAGATTATGAAGTCATTGAATATAAAAATCCTGTTTTACGTTATCAAGAGAATTTAGAGAAAGAATTTACTATCCACTAATATAGTGTGACGTAGAACGATTTATAGAGCAGGTTCTACTTATATATAGAGTAGATATAGCTGTATTTTTTATTGTTTTTATGGATTATTTTTTATTTTAAAAATTATAAAGTAAATAAAATAGAAAGGAATAATATGACAATAGAAAAGTTAAGTAAGATTATCAAAGAAGTTAATAAAGATAACGCACCACCTAACGGCTGGCCATCAGATAAAGAATGGAACGAAGAAGAAGCTAAAAAAGCAGACGCAGCAGCAGGCTTAGGTTTAGAAGTTTCTGATTTCTGCGATGACGGCGCAGACTTAGAAGAACTACAAGATATAATGAATGAAGGGTAATTAATGACACACTTAGTAATTAAGAGAGATGATCTTATTTATGCTAATACTATTGCTAAAGCCAAAAATTGGCCTAGGCATTTTAAAAAGCATGAGTTTGAAGATGTAAAGAAGTTCGATAAAGAACAAGAGTGGCCAATCCACTTTTCAATTAGATTAGCTAAAGATAGACACAGGATTCTATTTGAACATTATAATGGAGAGTTATATCAACTAGATATACCTTTGAGTATTTATAATAGTCTAAAGCTATTATTGAAAAGTAAAAAAAGGGAGTACTTAAACTAATGACAGAGTTAACAGAAGCACACTTTGAGCTACATAGTAAAAATAAAGCTAAATTGCTTGAAGAAAGAAAAAAAAAAGAAACAAGTAAGTTATTTGATGATTGGATAAAAACGTGTCCAGTAGTTTATTATTTATCTGAAAAAGTAGATGAAGAAGTTAATAAAATAATCAAATATACATTTGATAAAAAAGTAAGGAGAAAGTAATGGAAATAGAAAGAAACCAAAAAGCTTTTGAAAAAAAGTTAAAAAAGGTTGAAGAGCTAAAAAAAAAGAGAATAGCAAAGCAAACGGCTAAAAAGCATCGACACTTTATGAAAGAAATTCCTAACTCTAAAGAAGGTTGGGCATTTATAAAGCAAATGAAAAAGTATCTACATAAAGGTAGATATAGTATAAGACTAAAGGGTCGTGGATCAAGAAAAGTACATGGTAATCAAAGTTTTGTGCCAATACCTCATGCTGAAAAGTATTCGGTGTACATTGATCACAAGATATTAGATAGGGAAAACCCTGCTTATTACTATAAGAAAGAATGGCAAACAAGAAGCAAACTAATTGATATGAAAAATCAAATAGACGCAATATTAAGAAGTGAATGAAATTAAGAAATAAAAAGTTAGATAAGTTAAAAGAAGAAGCGGATAAAGAGATAGATTATCAAGGTGGTGGTGCTTATAAAGCATTTTTAAAATTGTTTTATAAGAATATTATAGAGGAGAAGAAGAAAAAAAATGAAGTTAATATATCTGATAATACTACTGATGACAACAAGTTGTAGTGAGTTATTGTTATTGTCTAGTGGTGCCGGAGTTGTGGCATCACAGAATGTCTATACTAAAGCTTACAATAGTGTAGACATGATCACTGTTATATCAACTAAGAAAGATATCAAAGGCCATATATATAATAAAATAAAAGGAGAAAGTAATGAAGCACAAAAGCCTAAGTAAGATGAATGAGCAAAAAAAACTAAATAAAAAGATATTTCCTAAAGAATGGCAAATCTTTCATAAAACTAGAGAAACTTTAATAAAATGTGTTGATGACCATATAAAATCTATTAGTAATGTAAATGTTTATAATAATGGATCAAGAACTGATATTATGTTAAATACCTCTGGTGATTTTACTTTAATGAACGAGCATATGGGTTTGCCTGAACTAGAGGCTTTAAAGAAAAAAATAATTAAGTGAAAACAGTTATCCTGTATTTAATAGTTATTCTTGATCAAGGTCATGATTACGAATTACGCAAAATAATTTCTTATAAAGAATTATCTTGTAGTAAATGGTACGAAAAGAATATTAAATTTAAAGATAGAGAAAATAATAAGTATCAAGACTTAGAAGTAAATGGTTACATATGCGAATATGAGAAAGGAGAAAAAAATGGTTAAAGTTATAAAAAAAGAAAATAAAGAAGGAATGATTAATGTTATTGCTGATGATTTGTATAGGTTTGAAGATATACAAGAAGCCTGTATAAAACTTGGTTATGATAATGAGAAAGTGTTGGATGAACTAACTGGTTTTCCAAATGGTGAAGATAAATGTGTAGGAGTATTAGTTAATGAAAAATAAAATAAGTGAATATATTTAGATTAGATGACGATCCTCGAATTTGTGCTCAATATCATTGCGATAAGCACGTTCTTAAAATGATTATAGAGTACGGACAGCTATTATCGACAGCACACCGGCTTTGTGATGGCATAGAGAGCCGTGGATCCAGCAAGAGTGGTAAAAGCGAAGTACGAGTATGGAAATTAAGTAACGGCCTCGAGGATACTTTATATAAAGCTTCTCATGTAAATCATCCAAGTAATGTATGGGTTAGATCACATAAAGAAAATTACGTGTGGCTGTGTAAACTATGGATATATCTGTGCGAACAATACGGCCTCAGATATAAAAAAACTCACATGACTTATATAAAGTTAAACGATGCTCTTTGTGGTAATATTCCTATGAATATAGATACAGGAATAAATTTATCTAAGTTTCCTCAATGTATGCCTGAAGAATGTAAACGAGAAGATGCTATAACTGCTTATCGAAGTTTTTACAGGGCTCACAAACGTGAGTTTGCAACCTGGAAAAATGGCATGCCTGAGTGGTTTAATTAACTTTACAAACCTTTTAAAATATGCTAACCACTTTATAGATGTTAGTGTTTTTTCAATTTAAGCGATTTGGTTGTTATGCTAATGGCCTTGTTAAAGCTGATTCGCTTGATAAAGCGGGTAAGGCTCTGTGGAATGAGCCGGTTGAAACTTTTAAATGGGACAAACATACTCATGATGTACCCAAAAATACTAATTATCTAACTGTAGAGGAGTACAAATATGAGCGAAGCTCTGATGGAAAAACTGAACCAGAAGATGAAACTGGAAACCCAGTGGGCAAGTGAGTTACTTTCTAATGGTGAAGTTACTGTTGAAATGGCTAAAATCTCCAAAGAGGTTAAAGTTGTTGAACGTGAAATAAAAGAAGAAGTAGAACAAAAATAGTTCTACTGTACAAATTATAAGATTAATAATACCATAGCAATATGGCAAAGATACCTACATCACGTTTAAATTCTGCTCCTGAAAAATATGTTCAGAACGAATTTAATCAACTAATTGAAGATTTACAAGACATGATCAAAATTTTAAACTCTACTTATCCTAAAGACCAAAATGATGAGAGAGAAAGACAAGTTTGGTTTTTAGGAGGATAAATGGCAAATATATATAAAAATGAAATGTTTGCTTTAGCAAATACTGGAACTAATTTACTTTACACTGTACCTAATGATACACGGGCTATTATTAAAACTTTGCAAACTACTAATCTCGGAGCTAATACTGTTGTAACTTTAATAGCAAATAATACAATCACGAGTTATAACGCAGCGATTGAAGATGTAGTAAGTAACACTGCTGTAAACTTGTTGAAAGGGCCGATGATCCTGGAGGAGTCCCAAACTCTTTCTATCAATGCTAAAGATGCTAATGTTGTTTCAGGAATATTGTCTGTTCTTGAAATAAATAGGAACGAACAATAGCTATACTTGTTCTCATTTACTTATTCTAGTATATAAAGAACTTATTAACTAAATTAAAGGATAATCTATTATGTTACTGTGGTTTTTTAGGAAAGCTTTACTTATGTTGTTTTTGATACTTTTATACATCGTTATTACTATATAGAAATATAAAAATAAAAAAAAATATTTCAAATAATCTTTTTATAGCCAATACCAATACTTTTCGAGTATTATTCAATACTACTAATGATTCTAGTGGTATTGGCACTTCTCTGGAGCCAATACCGCCAATACCTTTCTTCTAACCCGAGGCTGCCGTGAGGACTTTTTTTGATTTTTATATTTAATTATTTATATTTCTATATAGTAGAATAGACTTTTAAGTTGTTTATTGTTTAATTTTATTGTATCTAAAGTAAATACAGCAAAGTAGATTAAGAATAATTAATAATAACTAAAAAAGAAAGGTAGAACATGAGTAACATAAACTTGGCTTTAAAGCCAAAAGTAAGTCTAAAAACTAAACCTGAGGTTGTAAAACCTAAAGCTAAAGTAAAAGCTATGGATCCTAAAGATTATAAGGGAACTTATAAATATGATAAAGATTCTAGAATACAGGTTTGTGTAGATAAAAACCCTAAAAGAGAAGGCTGTAATGGCTGGAAAAGATTTAATCTTTACAAAAATAGTATGAAGATTAGAGATTTTTTAAAAGCTGGTGGAAAAACTATAGATTTAGATTGGGACAGAGAAAGAGGCTTTGTTGCAGTAGAAATAATAGATGAAGTTGGTAAAGCTGGTAAATCTCAGAAATCAACATTTAATCTTAAAAAATAATTATATTGTATAATTAAAGTTTTTTACGATTATTAATAAAATAGCGAGTAATAAGTTTTTTATGTAGTTATATTTTACTTATTACTTGCAGGGTCGTTGACGCTGGCACATTAATAAGTCGCCTATGTAACAAACGAAAGGGTGGTAACGGCCCACAATAATTATAACTTAAAAAGGAGAATATATGGGATATACTAACTATTGGCACCAAAAAAACGATATTTCTGATGCTAATTGGAAAAAAATAAAAGATGAATATAATAATTATATTTTATCTGTTGCAGGTAAACGCATAGTTGATCTTTCTAAAGAAGATATTATTAGTTTTGACGGAGGTTGTGAAACTTTTGTTTTTTCTAAATATGCTACGAAAGAAGCTGATCGTAGGTATCCAGAAGAAGATTTATCATTTCATTTTTGTAAAACGAGGGCTGCCTTATACGATATATTTGTATGGTATTTACTCACTTACATAAATAAAATAGATCCAAGCATATCTATTGATAGAGATAATTAATATTGTATTAATTGTTTTATACTTTTTATAATTTTAATTAATAACTAAAAATAGAAAGGAAGAAAATGTATAGAGAAATAGATGGCGTAAAGTTAAAAGATCCTACACTTCAAGAAGCTCAAAAGTTCGTTGGTGGTTGGGTCGAATTGGTAAGAGTAAAAGATGGAGTTCTTTTAGTTAATGAAGAGGCTAAACTTAAAAGATTAGAGGCTAATCCAGAAGCAACTCAAAAATATACTGAAATGCATGGTTCAAGCACTACTATATTAGGACCTGCTATATTTATTCCAGAAAGTGTAGAATCAGAATGGCTATAAAAAGAAGTGTTTCAGACACCGTAGCAAGGGCTTGGTTTGATCGATATAAAAAAGAAATGACTACTTCTGAGTATGATAAGTATGTTTCTGATTTTAAAAAAGATACAGTTGTTTATAGAGCAACTTGGAAAGATGCAGAAACGCCTAACGAACCAATGCCTGATGGAATTGAGGTATTAAATGCCTGATAAAGTTGATTCAAAAATATGTGTATTATGTAATAAAGAATTTACTGGTTGGGGAAATAACCCTGAACCTTTATCTGACGTAGGTGTTTGTTGTAAGACTTGCGATAATGAGAAAGTAATACCAAAAAGAATGGAGGAACTAAATGTCTGATAAATTAGAAGATAAAAATTTACCTGACTTTGTAACTAAAAAAGTAGATATGTTGACGGCGGCCAAACTTTTTAAAAAAGCAGTAGATAAACAGTGTAGACATATGGGTCAAGATCCAAATTGGGAAACTAATATGTTGACTTATGGTAGACAACATGGATCTAAAGGATCTGATTCTGATCAACAAATTTGTGTTAATTGGGAGGCAGGACCACATGATTGGGGAGTTGCTTATTCTTTAGGTGCTAACCCTAAAAGTTATATGTTGCACGAAAATATACAAGATTGGTATTTAGAATGTTATTGGGGATTTGATGTTATCTTTACTCCTATTGATTTTGCTAAATCTCTTAGATATAAAGATGTACAAATAGGAAAACCAATGGCTAAAGGTATGATTCCTAATTATACTGTTGAAATAAAGACTTTAAATTAAGGTAATTTTACTGTTTAATATTGTTAATAATTATATATTTTATAAATATAGAAAAAATATAGAAAGGGAATAATATATGTTGTACGCACAATTACTTAGTTTATTTGCAATACTATTACTACTTGGTAGTGTATTCTTTTATAAGTTTTTTAATAAAAAAATAAAAGATCAAGAAAGACAAAAAGCATTACGTGAATCTTGCGAAAGAGCCCAAGGAGGTTTTTATGGCAGATAATCATACTTTTTTAAAAGATAAAAAAGACGTTTATGGTGATGAAGATTATAGAGGATATAATATTAAGTACGATAAAACAGGGTATTCTGTTTTTCTTCTTGATAAATTTTTATTTCATAAAACTTACTATTCAGCAAGATATCTAGCTAGAGTAGATATAGACCAAATACATGCAGCTAGAATTAAACGAGATATAAAACATATACAAAGTGTTGACGCCAACGTATGGAGGTTTAAAAAATGAGTAAACAAAAACCATACGTATCAATGTTAAGTAATGGCCAATACTCCGTATTAGACGAAAACGGTGAAGCAGTTTTTACTACTGGAAATAAAGAGTATGCCTTTTACTATTTTAGAAGAAAATTATGGAAAAAAAAGATGAGTAAAATAAGTAAAGTTAATCTTGATAAAACTATGCCTGATGGAATATTTCGTTATACAAGTAAATCTGGTAAAGAAATTAAAGATTTTTATGAAGGTCATGATGTTAATCCAGAAGACGGATTAGTCTTTTATAATGATAACGTAGTGGGTTCTTGGTCGTTTGAACACGATAGTAGATTAGGAAGTTATGTTTCCAAGATAATAAATAATAAAGAATTTCACGATCATTATCATAATGAGAAAGATATAATTAAGGCTTGTAATCTTTAATAATATTGTATATTGTTGTTATCTATTCTTTATTTTTAGATTAAGTAAAAAATAACTAAAAAGGAGAAAGTATGGACCCTGTGGCTTTAATGAAACAAAAGTTAGACAATTATGTAGAAAATTGCATACTTGATGGTGATTATGTAATGACTGAACAAGACGAAAAAGAATACAGATTGCAAGGTCGAGGTAAAAACGAAAACTACCACATATCAATTTACCATAGTAAACAAACTGTTGTACCCGAAACTATCGTTGACATTGACGATGGACATACAGGATCTGTCCACGTTAAATTTAAAAATCATCATGGTGTTAAAGATATAATTTCATGGCATAAATCTAGATTATAATACAATTTACATTGTTGAAATAATCGCTATATTAGGATAAATATGGCGATAACTATAGACCAACTCCATCAGACTAACGAGGCAACCTTATCCTCAATGGAAAAGAAGTTCTGTGAGGGTATAGCTGTCGGAAAAGGTAAGAGGAACGCTGCTGTTGACGCAGGTTACTCAGAAACTTCTGCTCACGTCCAGGCTGCAAGAAACTTAAAGAAAGATAAGATTATCCAGTACATCGATAGATTGAGGGCTGATGCTAGGCGCTTGACTGGTGAAAGCGTGTCTCAAGAGGTCGAAAAGCTAGACGTGGTGTACAAAGATGCTTGTGCCAAGAAACAATACTCTGCCGCGGTCAATGCGATAAGGCTGAAGGCCCAATTGTTAGGGTTCTTGATTGAGAAGAAAGAAGTACAACACTCGACACTAGATGCTATGAACGATGATGATCTATCTACATACCTAAACAAAATAGAAAAAGAACACAACATACAATAACACGCCGCCGCCGTCCTTGTGTCAATGATGCTTGTTGAAGTGTGCTTGTGTCAATGATGCTAGTTGCTTGTTGCGGTGATGATCATGCTTGTGCCTAGTGGATCAGTAGGGATCAAAGGATCAAGGCGGATCAGCAGGGATCACGATATAATAAAAAAGCTCTAGACCTTACCTAACTTAAAAATAATATAAAACGAATTAAAACGTATATTTTTTTTTTAAATAGATTATTAATTATTTATTATTAATTAAATTAGAAAGTTAAAAAATG